>Ga0316204_10000911_pt1 | contig 92323 bp, 85 predicted proteins | sample 6monrhotite_MG_2_FD_205661 | JGI IMG/M metagenome (GOLD analysis project Ga0316204, IMG submission 205661) | Microbial mat bacterial communities from mineral coupon in-situ incubated in ocean water Damariscotta River, Maine, United States -... | ecosystem: Environmental > Aquatic > Marine >... | reverse complement strand
GCTGGCGTTCGCCGCCAGGGTTTTCGAACATGTGGCGATGGGATGGGGACGCATGGAATGCTCCTACACAAAGCGGCGCGCATTGCGCCTCGGTTGAGGATTGAAAAAGTAAAAAACAAATGATGTCTGGGGATGAAAAAAAGGGGACGACAGCGCCGCCCCCTTCCCTTTTCCGATGCTAAGCAATCAGTCGGTATCGACCGTGCCGATGGCGGTCATGTCGGCGACGTCGACCACGCCGGCGGTGTTGGCGTTAACCAGGTAAAACCCGGACGCCGGGACGCCGTCGGTATCGACGTTGGCGACGACGATGTCACCGACGCGCAACATGTCCGACGCACCGTTGAAGTAGCCGGTGGTGTCCACGTCGGCGGCCAGATCGATGGTGGTGTAGTGCCACAGCGTGAAGCCGTTGGCGTAAGCGAGGACGCTCAGGTCCTTGGAGGCATAAGCCATTACATCAGCTCCTTAAACTTCGAGGCAGCGCATGGACACGACACCGGAAGTGTCGATCAGGCCCGCGCCCTGGCTCATGGAGTTGTTGACAAAGTGCGCGGCGCGATCGCCGTGCCAGGTGATGTCGGTCTTCACATCCGCGCCGACACCGTGGCCGATGGCGGATTTGTGATACCAGTAGCAATAGCGGATGTTGCCCACGTCCTTGGTCAGACCCGAGTGCGGCATCCACAACGCGCCCAGCCAACGTTTGGCCTGGGTGCCTTTCCACGGCAGCTCGTCGTCGCCGATGTATTGGCTGTCGGCGAATTCCGTGATGTTCAACAGATCCGACCACTGCTTCCAACCGACCACGGCGCAACGATCGCCATCATCCGGCACGTCGGCCTCGCCGAGCATTTCGAACGCGGCGAGAACCTTGGTCTTGGTCAAGCCATCCGCGCCGGTGCCGGCGTAGTTGGTGGACTTATCCATTTCGGTGATGATCAGCTCGTCGGTTTTGCGACCCAGTGCGTACGCACCGGCGCGCGCCACCACTTGCTGCTCGTTGATGTTGGTTTTCAGCTCATCCAACTGATCGACCCAATCACCGGCGTAGTAATCGTACAAGCTGATTTCCACCGGGGTGTGATCGACGTTCATCACCGGAACCTTGCCGTGACGCGCCTTGGTGGACGCGGTGCCCTTGCCGACTTTTTGGAAGGTGGTGGTGGACCCAACGATGCTGTCCTTGGTGCGCACGGTGTTGCGCAATTTTGAGCCCATCTGCTGATATTGCAGATGAACTTCCGCCTGAAAATGGCGGACGAATGACTGTTCGACGGTCGTCGACATGTCTGTCTCCTTAAAGGTTGAAGTGGGTATGAACGCGCCTTTCGCGGGTTGTGGCGGGTCGCCCGGGTTGAAAAATTTCAGACCCGCCGCCTGCGAAAGGCGCGAAAAATCCCACCGGGCCGCGCATGAAAAAACCGGCCTCTCGATCGAGAGCCCGGCCCATGACGCGCGGTTATCCGCTGGGAGAAAAATGGACTTGGGTTTAAGTCACGAACGAATATCCTTTCCCGGTCGTCCGCTTAGGACGACGTATAAAGGGTCAAGTTCACCGCGCCGATCACGCCGAGCGTGCCGCTGGCCGAAAGTTCCGCGCTGACGGCGCTGCCCGGCGTGCATTTGAGCGGCGCGTCGGCAAAACTCAAATCGAGTGCGTTGTGAATGTACCAACGCCCGATTTCCGTGATGCCGTCCTTCAGAACCAACAGCCCGCCCGCAACGGCGGCGGAATATCCACCCGAAACGCCGGTGACGTAATGCGCCTTGCCCGCCTCGGCCGCCTTCGTCACGGTGGCAAGGGCATTGTCCGCATTGGCGGTTGCAATCGCGCCTTCCGGCAGCTTCGCACTGTAATCGTCGTTGATGTTCGTCATGTTTTGAACTCCTGTTTATGAGTAACGCTTGCGCCGTCTAGGCATCGACGATACGCTCGCGTTATGATGGATCTGTTTCGAAATTTAAGCGCCGCACTTCTCCTCACCTTGTTCCTAAGCCCCCTCGCGATTGCCGACGAAGCTCAGGACAAGCAGGTGGAGATCGGCGTCAAAGCCTATGACGACGGCAATTATGAACGCGCCAAAGACATCTTGCTGCCGCTGGCCGAAGCCGGACATCCCAAGGCCATGAATATGGTGGGACGGCTGTATGATGGAACAAATGCCTTTCCCGATGATCCGAAAATCGAGTGCGATTGGTATGAGAAATCAGCGTTGGCCGGATATGCATCGGCTCAAAGCAATCTCAGCACTTGTTACTTGAAAGGTGACGGCAGACCTAAAGACATTCTCACGTGGCTATATTGGGAAGAAAAATCCGCCCACCAGGGGAGAATGCTTTCGCAAGCCGCCTTGGCGGGCTATTACGTCAAAAGAGACCGGGAAAGGTATCTCTATTGGGCGCATCAAGCCATTTCCAACGGCAGCAAAGGTGTTGCCGTTTTGATGTGGATGAACGGGGATCATCAAAATACTGTCGATATATCCCCAATCGATATCGCCTGTGTGGTGGTGATGATCGGGTTGTTCGAAAACCGATCCGATTATTGTGAGTGATCTAGTTCGTTTTTGGTTTATTTTCTCCAAACACGCTACCGACCCCTTTCACCATCCCATCAGCCGTGACGCTGATGCCTTTGTCGGCGAGAAATTCGGTGAGATCCTGCATTTCCTTTTGGCTCAATTTCGACAGGTCTGGGCCCAGGTAATGGCGGACGGCGGTGTTGAGTTCTCTCAAAGCTGGTCGAGAAGCATAGAGTTCTTTCAAGGCTGGCCTAACCCCCTTCATGCCCAACTTTGCAACGGGAATTGCGTTCACCAAAGTCACCATAGCCGCCCCGACCCTCTGCGCCTTCTTGGACATTCCATACTGCTTCAGGGTTTGCGCCGCACCATAGCCCGCCGTTAGCGCGCCGACAGGGGTGAACGTATCGACTCCCCAAGCTAACTTCTGACCAAGAGCCATACCTTCTGTAAAGGATGGCAACGACATATAGGCGGTTGGTGGCTCAAAATCGATGTAATCCATCAGCGCGGAAATATAAGCTGCATGATCGTCCTGCCCCGAGATCAAGTCCATTCCTTTAAGAGCTTGGGCGCTTGTCTTCGCGAGAGGAGAAAAAAAATTCTTCCGGAAATGAGTGGTTGCGGCCCCAAGGCCCTTCCGATCAGCCCTAGCTTCCAGTTTCTCCTTCTCAGCGGGGGTGTAGTTCAGCCTATATAGCCCCATAGGGTTTCCACGCATCGTCATTTGATAAGCTTCGTAATAGCTTTTGATTTCTGGGGAAATCTTTGAATAACCCTCAGGGTCACGCATCATTAACGATTCGATTTGTCCCACAAGATTTTTTCGAACGGCCCGCGTCGAGGTGCGGAACCCGTTCAACAATGTCCCGGCTGTTTTTGGGTTCTCCGTTGAAATCGGCTGTTCAGCCACATTCAAGGCTTTCTCATTGGCGATACGTTTCTTCTCCTTATCAGAAAGCCAGAATTTATCTCGCCATTTCGCAAACGATTCGACATCGACAGGCTTATCCTTATATGGCGTGACCGCCTTCGGCCCGCCTGTCGCCGTCAGGCCCATGAACTCGTTCGCGAAGGGGCCGAGGTCGCTCTGGGGCTTTTGACCGGGGGAAGCCAGCAAGCCGTCTTTAGATCTCATCGTCGCCGAGGTTCTGCCGCCGATCTGGGGGTTGGCCCAGTTGTCGGTGAACGTCACGCCGTTTTTTGAGAAGTAGCCAGGGTAAGCCGCCTGCTTCGCCTGCTCTTGGCGTAGTTGACTTTGGGAGAACGCCGTACGTTCGCGCAGGCCTTTTAGTACCTCGGCCGCGCGTTTGGTGCGCTGTCTGTCCTTGGCCATTTCGGCCATGCGCTGGCGGGTTTCTTTCTCGGTCTTTTTCGTCTCCGCCTCGAAAAGAGCATTCAAGTCGTCAAGTGCGTTCGGGTCGACAAAGTCCCCATGATCGGCATTATTGGTTTCATTAAATATGGAATCGATTAGATCGCGAGTCTTGGCGGTATCGTCTTTCCGAACCGAGGTCCAATCCTTGTAACCATACTTTGTGCCCAGCACAAAACGGTCAAAGCCTTTGGATTTAGAGAGCTTTTCAAGATAATCTCGTCTCGCTTTTGCTTCTTTCGCTTTTTCCTCCACCGTCAAAAGATCGTTTGGGTCGGCCCCACGATCGGCATTATTGGTTTCATTAAATATGGAATCGATTAGATCGCGAGTCTTGTCGGTATCGTCTTTCCGGGGCGAGGTCCAATCCTTGTAACCATACTTTGTGCCCAGCCAAAAACGGTCAAAGCCTTTGGATTTAGAGAGCTTTTCAAGATAATCTCGTCTCGCTTTTGCTTCTTTCGCTTTTTCCTTTGCCTCTTTTACCGCAGCCTCCACGACACTGTTTTTTCCACTATTGTTTTGACCGCCGCCATTGCCATTTGATCCGGGATCTTCCTTCGGGTCCGTCGGCGTGTTGGGATCAGGTTCGCCCAACAAGTCGGGGCTCCAATCCAGCGCGTCCTCGTCATCGGGGTTGGGGTTGGGGTTAGGATCGGAATTGAGATCGAGAAGCCCATCCGTCAAGCTATGGCTCTGGGCGCGTCCGCTTGCACCTCGATTTCTTTGCCCGCGTTCCCCCTTGGCCTTGCCGGCTTGTTCTTTCGCTTCCGTCAAGCTGGCGGACGTACCGCTACCGCCCTGTCCATTTCCCGAATTACGGCCTTGTCCATGGCTATCGCGGCTATCGCCGTTTTCGCTGGTGTCATCCTCTTCTGGCGTATCATCCGTTGGATTTCCCGAACTCGTAGCCGGGCCGTCATCTGTGCTAGGATCATCCGGCCCCCAACCGAAATCGTCACCATCATCCGTGGAATCATTTTGCGGCGTACCACCGGAATCCCAGGAAAACTCCAACAACCCCGTCTTCGGGTTGATGCTGGCGCCGTCGGTGGCGCGGTTGAGCAAGGCGGCTTCTTCGCGGGTGATGTGGGCGAGCAGCTCATCGCCGCCCCGGCCCATTTTCTGGATCGCTTGCGCGGTGGCTTGCAGCGCGGTGGTCGCGCGGCGCGGGGTGAGGGCCTGGCTCAACGCGGCCTCGGTCTCCCCGCCCGGTTTGATCGCGCCGTCGGTTTTCAAGCCTTGGGATTTTTGAAAGCGCTTGATGGCGTCGAACAGCGCGGCGTCGGGAAATTGCGACACGCCCCAATCAGGCGCGGCGTAATGGCCCAAGGCACCCAGCGCGGACTTCATTTTAACGACGTCCAGCGGATGGGCGCTGGCGTTCGCCGCCAGGGTTTTCGAACATGTGGCGATGGGATGGGGACGCATGGAATGCTCCATAAATCAGAAATTGAGGCTTGAAAAAAGAAGACCGCGGACGGCCGTTTCCGGTCGTCCGCGGTCCAAGTGGCGGGAGCTGCGGATTGAACGCGCTCACCGCCCATCGGCGCGATTGGCTAAGGGAGGGTGCCAAGGCGCGCCGAGGTCGTTCCGGGCCGAGCCCGTTCCGTCGGCGGTCAGGCGTCCGGATACAAGTTGCGAAAGCCCTGACGGACCTGCGAAACAAAGCTGGGATCGCGTTCCTTCCAGTAACGCGGGTCTTTCATCATGCGTTTGATGTCTTGCTCCGACGATCCGGGGCGCGTTTCGGCGGCGCGGGTCAATGTCGGTTCGCGGTTCTTCATCATTTCGAACATCGCGATGACGCCCTCGGCAGAGGCCACCAGGTTTTCATAAACGGTGGGAGTGAGGTTCGCCTTGCCCCACGCGCTGAGCTGGGGACGGATCGCCGCGAAACGCTCAGGGCTGCCGAAGTGCTGGTGCAGGCGTTCCTCTTCGCGGTTGTTTTCGTAGTTGGCGGCGATCTGAGCCACCATCGGCATCATGCGTTCCGACGCCAGATCGTAGACCAACTGTGCTTGAGAGCGGGAAAAACCGTTATCGAACAAGCGGCGATTGACCTCATCATCGACGTTGAGCAAATCGTCGTCGATCATGATGTCGTAGGCGTCAGGATGGTCAGGCATGTCGTGCGGCGCTGATACGCCGGTGGCGCCGGGGTTGCTGAGATGGCGTTCCAGTTCTTGGTAAGATCGCGCCAAGGCTTCGGTGCGCACCGCGCCGTTTTCTTCATCCCAGAACTTGGCCGGAAGCCACGGCGGGCAACCGCGCCGTTCGGCGTTGTGGGACGGCATGTTGGGGGTGTTCATAAAGTCTCTCCTTTTTGTGAAAAGAATGGATAGATGGATGGATGGGATGGGATGTCAGCCGCCATCGCGGCCACGTTGGGCGAGCGCCGCGATGTAGCTCACCAGTTGTCGCTGGCCTTCGATGTGGCGCAGCGTCTCTGCCGGTGCGCCGGGCCCCAGAGCGCGTTCCAGAGTGATGGCGCGCAAGTGCTGCAACACCTTCTCGCCATCCGCATCGCCGAAGCACCGGGCATATGCCAGGCGCAATTCGCGATCCGGATCTGGGAGTTCGGCAGATGCAGCGCCCGCCTCAACCCGATCACTCGCGTCCCGCTCGAACCAGGCCCAACCTTTGTGAGGAGCACTCATTGTTTGGTTCCTTTAAAGGGATTGAGCGGATGTCCAGGTACCCTGGGGGTGTAGGACGGGGTTAAATTCGAACGATTGAATGCAGGCGGTTTCACGGCTTGGGCCGGTTTGATGGCGGCTTGTTCCGACGGCGTCTGACCGTTGAGCGCCGCCGCCAATGCGCCGAGATCGACACCCTGAGCGGAGGATGCGTGTTGCGCCGTTTCGCTTTGCGCCATGTCCTGCTCACTGAGCAACAGTTCTTCCGGCACACGGAACGCCTTAGCCAACCACCGCGCGGTGCGTGGCACATCGATAATCTTGGCCGCACCGCCACCAAGCTGATGCACGGCTTGGAACCAAGCCACCGCGCCGCTGATATCTTCTTGAGCTTGACGGCGCGCCAGCGGCGATTTGTAGTCGATGTCGACGGTGCGCCCATCGATGGCGATGGGTGGAATTTCACCGCGACGGCGTAAGATGGCGAGCCCGCGGTCGATCATTGGACTGAGCAGTTCCGACTGAAGTCGACCATAAGTCGCGCCGAGAACGCGCGCCATTTGCGTGGAACGTTCCAGAACCTCGGTCGCACTCATCTTCGGTCCTGCGACCTGCCCCAGCTTATCGGCCAAAAGCGCAGAACGGATGCTGGCGCGCAAGCTTTCCAAAACCAATCCCGAAATGTCGAACCGCCCCGGCGCCGCCAAAGGCGTAAGACCGTGCGAGCCGACCGCCTTGGGGATGATCGCGCCCGGCACCAATTTGATGTTGGCCGGATTGAGCACGCCGTCATCATCGGCCTGCCAGATACCGGTCACCGCGATGGAGGCGTTTTTCAACACCAACTCAACCACCTTGTTCGCGGTCTTGATATCGGGCAGTGCCTTCATCACCGGGGAACGTCCATAAATCTCACCCGGTGCTTTGAGCCAACGGAAATTGATGAACGGCGATTTTTCGAACCGCCCTTCGGACAGCACCGACGCATCGCTCACAAGCCCCGGCGCGGGTTCCGCCACGGCCATATATCGGTAGCCTTTATCATCGGGAAAAACCGCTTCGATGACGGCGATGCGGGTTTCCTCCCCGCCGATCAACGAGGCCTTTTCTTCGCCCATATCAGGCGCGTCGGGGTAGCGTTGTTTAAGCTCTCGCCGGGTCAGTTCCATGCGTCGCATGGTGCCGTCCAAACGGCCACCCGCATCGTTTTCAAAAACCACATCGAACAACGGCACGGCGGTGAAGCGAAACGCGGACGTTTCGCCAAGCGGATTTTCTTCCAGCATCAGGCATGCCGTACCTACTGTCACCAGATCGAGAAAACACTGGTGAATTTCGATGGCGAAGTTGGAACGATCAATATGGGACTGCAAAATCCCGGCGATCTTTTCCAACTTCGGCGCCAAGATTTTCCGGTCTTCATCCTTGACGTCGGTGCCCGGCATCAAGCCCACCCATCGCGCCCAAGGCGGCGTCAAGTTGGACAGCAAGCTCGCCGCCAACTGATCAACCGCATCCGGCGCGGTGGCATCGAATAATTTATCGCCGGCCTTGCTCCCCGCTTGGGTGTTCGGATTGCGCTGAGGCAAAGTGTAATCGTAACAGTCGTTCCAATGCGCTTCCCAGGTGCGCCGTCGATCCTTGGCGCGCTGGTAGCTTTGAATGACCGACTGCGGGGTCAAGTCCGTCATGATCATTCTCCCAACAAAGATTTTTTTTGTACGGTTTTTGCATTTTTCGTCACCAGGCCGCGCTCTGACGTTTGGATCGTGCCGCCGCGACCGCGGCGACGGCGCTCCAATGCGTCGAGGTGCTGCTGGGCTTCGTCTTGTACCGTCGTATCCACCACAGGGGTGGGCGCTGGTACGGCAGGGGCCTGGGGTGCGCTGGTGAAACCACCCATGATCTCGTTCTCCTTGTTCAGGGGGTTAAACACAAAAAAACCCGGGGGCCGACCCCCGGGTTTGCTCTGGACACAATGGTCCCGTTCGTTAAGAGGATTTATATCCTTACATTGCCCCAAAGTCAAGGAATTTTTTCCGTTTTCCAAAATTATTTAAGTGCCGGTACAACTGCCACGGTGTAAAAACCCGTGGCGCACGCAGCCCCAGCACCCTTTTGACCGCCTCAACACAACTGTAGGGCGCCCAAGAAAACGGGTATGGACGTAAGGGGCGCACGGTTTGGTCGATCACTTCGTAGCCGCTCATCACCAGCCACGCGCGAATTGTTTCTTCCTGATCCCCGGGCCACACTTCGACTTCGGTTCCGTTGGACAAGGGGTTGTACATCACCCAGTGATCGCCGCTTTCGAGCAACGCGAAGCAGTGACGGTAACCGGGTTTCAGAAGCCTCAACCACTTGAGATCCGCATCTCCGCCGAACGCCACCAGCGCACGACGGGGGCGATGTTCATGCACCACGTCCCCAAGTCCGCTATCAGCGACACCGGGTTCCGCCTTTTGCGGGGGAGAACTGTCCTTAACCGCATTCTGCGCAACGGTCTTCATGACGGACAATCCCTTTGGCTTTTAACTCGGTGGTCAAGCGATCCAACGCATCGTCCCAGAGAATTTGGCTGCGTTCCTCCTCAGACACGCGGGAGTCGGGCGGGCAATTGCGCCAGCCGAATGCCGCCAAGGTTTTGAGATGCTCATCACCGATCACGCGGCGGCGATACAAACGCATAACCGCGCAATAGATGTCATCCGGTTCGCACGGGCGCGTGTGAGAAGAGGCGGTTTCGGTTAAGCGCGCACCTTCCCGGCGCGCGCGTTCGGATCGCACGTACCAAAACCAAGCTTCCTCCGCATCCAAGAACTCAATCACATCTTTTATGGGAACAGGCCTCTTCACGTATCGGATTTTTGTCACTGCAATTTCTCCTTATTGAGTTTATTCTCCTTATAATTGAATTATGATTATTTTATTCCTATGTCAATGCTGTTTTGGTTTATTTTCCTACTGACATCTTTTCGCATTGATGTGACAATCTTCCCATGTTAAAGCATGGTGACGTTTGGAAAGCGGTGGACAGACTGGCGGCGGCTTACGGGCTGTCGGCGTCGGGGCTCGCGCGCAAGGCGGGGCTGGACCCGACCACGTTCAACAAATCCAAGCGCATCACCCGCGAAGGCAAACTGCGCTGGCCATCGACGGAAAGCATTTCAAAAATTCTCAAAGCCACCGGCGCCCAGTTGCAGGAATTCATCGCCTACATCGAAAACGGCGAAATGGCCGCGCCGCGCAACGTCCCGCTGATCGGCTTTGCCCAGGCCGGGGCCGAGGGTTATTTCGACGATGCGGGCTACCCTACCGGTGGCGGCTGGGATGAAATTTCATTTCCCGGCTCCACCGACCCCCATGCGTTCGCGCTGGAAATTTCCGGCGACAGCATGGAGCCGGTGTTTCGCGACGGCGACATCGTGGTCGTTTCGCCCGAAGGCGGCGTGCGCCGGGGCGACCGGGTGGTGGTCAAAACGCAAGGTGGCGAGGTGATGGCAAAGGTTTTAAAGCGCAAGTCCGCGCAACGGATCGAGCTCAGCTCGTTCAACCCCGCCCACGAAGACCGCGAAATCCAGCTCGCCGACGTCGAATGGATCGCGCGCATCATCTGGGCGGCGCAATAGCGCGGCGAGCAAGCACCACGCACGAAAAGGGGGCCAAAGCCCCCTTCCCCATATCATTTCACATCATTCAGACCGACAGGTCTTCGCCCGCCAGCGCTTTTTCCATCAGCGTCACGGTTTCCGTGATGCCGTAGAGCGCGATGAAGCTGCCCATCCGCGGGCCTTGTTCTTGACCGAGCAAGATTTCGTAACACGCCTTGAACCATTCCCGCAGGTTCTCAAAACCGTGTGCTTTGCCGACTTCGTAGACTTCCGTTTGAATGTCTGCGCCACTGGCGTCGGACGCCATGCCCTCAAGCTTAGCTTTGAGCTCTTCAAGCGCGGTGCGCTCTTGGTCGTTTGGCGCGCGGTAGCTTTTGTTCGGCTTAACGAAGTCCGCATAGTAGTTGATGGCGTAGCCCACCAGCCGATCCAAGATCGGCGAATTTTGAGGCGTCGCGTCGGCGCGGTAGCGGGTGATGAAGTGCCACAGCACCGCTTTGTCTTCCGAACCGCACACGCTGGCGAGGTTGAGCAAGATGTTGAAGCTCAAGCCTTCGGCTTCAGGCGCGGGCGGCTTGCCGCCGTGAATGTGCCAGACAGGGCTGTTGAGCTGGTCTTTCTCTTCTTGCTCACCGAACTTCGATAGGTGCGACAGGTACTCATCCACCGTCTTGGGGATCACGTCGAAGAACAGCCGCTTGGCGGTTTTGGGTTTTTGATACATGAACAGCGACAGGCTTTCGGGCGTGGCGTAACGCAGCCAGTCTTCCATGGATAGGCCGTTGCCCTTGGACTTGGAAATCTTTTGGCCTTGATCGTCGAGGAACAGCTCGTACGTCAAGTTTAGCGGTGGCGTGCCCCCCAGTGCGCGACAAATGCGCCCACCGAGCCGCACACTGTCGATCAAATCCTTGCCGGACATTTCGTAATCCACATCCAAAGCGGTCCAGCGCCCCGCCCAGTCGGCCTTCCATTGCAGCTTGCAGCGTCCGCCGGTGACCGGCGTTTCGATCAACTTTCCATCTTCGCGTTTGTAGACGATCAAACCTTCGTCGGCTTTGAGCTCCACCACCGGCACCTGCAACACCACACCCGTCTCAGGGCACAGAGGCAAAAACGGCGAATAGGTCGCGCGGCGTTCTTCGCCCAAGGTTGGCAGGATGATGTCCAACACCTTGTCGTGGTGCCGGAGAACCTTGAGCAAGGTTTCATCCAAATGACCGGCCTTATATTCTTCGGTCGCAGATTTGAATTCATACTCAAAGCCAAAGCCATCAAGGAACGCCTGCAAACGCGCGTTGTTGTGATGGCCGAAGCTTTCATGGGTTCCGAACGGATCGGGAATTTGCGTCAGCGGCTTGCCCAGGTGCGGTTCCAGCATGTCCTGGTTGGGCACGTTGGTCGGCACCTTGCGCAATCCATCCATATCGTCGGAATAAGCGAACAGCTTGGTTGGCATACCGGTCAGCAATTCGAATGCGTGGCGCACCATAGTGGTGCGCGCCACTTCGCCAAAGGTGCCGATGTGCGGCAAACCCGACGGGCCGTAGCCGGTCTCAAACAACACATAGCCTTTTTCCGGCAACTTGCCGCCCAAATGTTTTTCCAGCGCACGGGCCTCGGCAAAGGGCCAAGCATTTGCGTGCTGGGCCAGTTCGTGGGCTTGGGTGCGCTCGATTTCAGGTTGGAAAGGCATGGGTTCTTACCGGTAAAATGTTGAAAGAGGCCGCAAGGTACGTCCGCTTCAAGCGGGCGTCAACTGGACCTTTCGCAGTGCGCAATCCACTTCGCCGTCAGCTTTTCCGACACCGCGTTTTGCCGCAAGCGGGAATTGAGGCTGGCAAAGTCCACCAAGTCCAGTGGTTGGTCCTGGTTGAAGCAACTGAACACCACGCTTTGCTTGCCCGTTTCAGGGTCCACGTGGCGTTGCAGACACTGCGCGCAGATTTCCTTCATCATGCATTGCATCGGCGCATTGATGGAGCCGAACCCGGCGTGATCGGGCTTAAGCAAGTCCTTGAGCACGCCGTGACGCGCGTCCTTGACCGCCTTCATCATCATGTCGGAACCGATGGCGATGATGCGGTCCACATCCAACAGAGAAATCGGCGCATCGCCCAGTTCCCCCGCCGCGTACGCTTGCATGGCCTGAACAATGTTGCCGGTAAAGCTGAAATCGCCCGCGCGCCCCGGCTCAAAGCCCGGCGCTTGGTCGCAGCACCACACGATGGTGTCGGCGGCGCGTTCGATGTTTTCGATGTGATAGCGGTCGTTCACGCCTTTATACGCCGCGAAGTAGAGCACTTTCGAGCCCGCCGCGCGCAATGCTTGACCGATGGAAAACAGCACCGCGTTGCCGAGCCCGCCGCCCGCCAGCAACACCGTTTCGCCACCCGGCGTTTCGGTCGGGGCTCCGGTCGGGCCCATCAGAATCACCGGCTCGCCTTCGTGAAGGTGTTGGCACAAATTGGACGATCCGCCCATTTCCAGCACGATCAACGACACCAGTCCTTGGTCGCGATCGACCCACGCGCCGGTCAGCGCCAAGCCTTCCATGGCCATGCGGGTGCCATCTTTGATGGGGGCCAGGGCCTCATAATTTTGCAAGCGGAAAAACTGCCCCGGCTTGAACGCTTTTGAGGCAAACGGGGCCTTAACGATGACTTCGATGATGGTCGGTGTCAGGCGTTCGACGCGCACCACGGTCGCGGGCAAGCCGCCATCGAGGCTGTCCACCAAATTCGCGAAACCAACCGCGCTGGGCGGGGCTTTCGCCAACGCCGCATCGACATAAGGATAGCCCTGCTTGGCGCTGGCCATGGCCTTGACCACGTTTCCGGCGAAGCTTGGGTGCAAGTCGCCGAAGAAGCTCATCGTACGTCCAGCTTCGGCGTTCATCAAAATTTGCACCTCGCCGGGCTTGTCCGACCATTCCGGCTGTACCGCGTTTCCGTTCGCGTCCACGGCTTGGAAGTACTTACCGTCCAACGCGGCAAAGCCTGAGTTTTCGCGGCTCAACACCGTGTTGGGCTTGGTGCCCGCGGCGATCAGCACCGCACGCGCAGGCAAAGCCGTTTCCCGGCCCGTGCCATGGGGGCGACCATCCTCGCCCATCTCTTGAATTTCCAGTTTGAGCGCCTTGGCCCAGCCGTGCTCATCCACCTCCACCGCAACGGGGGACAGCAACTCGGCAAAGCGGATGCCTTGCTCCATCGCTTTTTCGATTTCTTCGTGGTTGAGCGTATAGCTCGGCGCGTCGATCATGCGGCGGCGATAGGCAATGGTCGCCCCACCCCAGGCGTTGAGCAGCTTGATCAGCTCCGGATCGCGGTGCTCGGCCTTGGCGCTGGCGCGTTCGTAACGCACCGCACGACCGTGTTCCAAAAACTCATCTGCGATTTCATGGTCTTCATCGCTCCAGCGTTCACGCAACTTTTCACGGCCCAAGTCGGCTTCCAGCACATCATAACGGGCAAGGAACTTTTCCACTTGCTCGACATAATACGCCAGCGCTTCGGTCGCGGTGTCGATGGCGGTGAGCCCGCCGCCCACCACCACGGCGGGCAGGCGCAATTGCAAATTGGCGAGGTTGTCGGGCTTGGCCGCACCGGTGAGCTGCAACGCCATCAAGAAGTCCGAAGCCTGACGCACGCCACGCGCCAAGTTGTTCGGAATGTCCAAAACGGTCGGCTTGCCCGCGCCCATGCACAGCGCGATGTGATCGAAGCCCATGGCGTAGGCTTGGTCCTTGGTGATCTGCGCGCCGAAGCGCACGCCGCCGTACATGCGAAATTGTGCGCGGCGCTCGATCAGCAAACGGATGACTTTCAAGAAATTTTTGTCCCAGCGCACCGTGATGCCGTATTCCGCCACCCCACCGAAACCGGCCATGGAGCGCGTATCCAAATCTTCACGCAGACCGTCGATGTTGCGCACCGGCACGAACTCACCGCGTTCGCCCTGCATTGAAATACCGCTCAGCATCGGGTCCAAGGGTTCAATTTTCGCCCCGTCGATGGCGACCACGGCGTGGCCTTCGTTCATCAAATGATGGCTGAGCGCCGCGCCCGCGGGCCCCATTCCCACCACCAAAACCTTGTAGCCCGTTTGCGGTTTGGGCAGCGGACGGGCGATGTTCAGCGGATTCCAGCGCGTCAGCAGGCTGTAGATTTCAAACCCCCACGGCAGTTCCAGAACGTCCTTCAGGGCGCGGGTTTCGACCTCGGGAATGTTCACCGGATCTTGCTTTTGATAGATGCACGATTTCATGCAGTCATTGCAGATACGATGCCCGGTGCCCGCGCACAGCGGGTTATCGACCGTAATCAGCGCCACCGCGGCGATGGCGTGGCCGTGCATTTTGGCGCTGTGCATTTCGGAGATTTTTTCGTCCAACGGGCAGCCCGCCAGCTCGACCCCGACGTCATTTTTCAAAAAATCGCCGGTTTTCTTATCTTTCAGACCGTGCGCGCAGCTATCCTTGCCCCGTTCATGACACAACACGCAATAGTGCGCCTGATCCAGTGCGCCCACCAGATCGCAGCCTTGATCGGTCAGCTTGAAACCGTCGCGGTAAATCTGGCGATCCGCTGAAAATTCAGCCGCCGCGACGCCCGCGACATCCACCGGGTCGGTGTGCACCAGATGCGCCACGTCCAATTTCGACGGTTGACGAAACAAGATATCGGCGCTGTGGCGGGCGCGGCCTTGATCCGTCAACGTCGCCCACAGCGCATAATCCAGGGCCGCCTGAATATCATCTTCATGTGCAGCTTCGTTCTCGGTCCAGCCCATCACGGCTTGAGCAAAGCTGAACTGGGTCAGCTCGCCCCCCATCAAAGGTGCCAGTTGGCCTTCCAGCGCGGGGCCGTCCAACGCCTCGGCGTCTTCCGGTTTTTTGCCTTTGAGCGCACGGCGCTGCACGAACAGGCGCTTACAGGTGTACAGCGGCTCCAGGTCCGTGTGACGACCCGATAAAGCCGCCAGTTGGGCCTCGACGCCGAACAGCTTGGCAATGAACGCATCCACGTGCGGGGCCAACTGCAACACCAGGTCCGCTTCATCCTTGGCGTTCAAGTTCCCTGGGGCTTGGCGCGCGGCCATCAAGCGCGCGTTCAAATCCGCATCCAGCGCGCCCAGCTCGTCGATAAATGCGCCGTCCACACGGCCAAGGGCTTGATCGTCGTAGAGGTCCGCAAAGGACAAATCGAAGGCGAGCTGCAATTCCATAAACGCAATCCTATTGGCATTCACAAACAAGCGACGTAATGTTGAGCCTGCTTTTGTTTGGGGGATAAAAGTCAGACGGAGTTTGACAATTATAGTGCGCGGGGCAAAGAGCAAAAACGGATTTTCATATTAAATCCACCTTGCCCTTTTCAGTCACGTCATGGAAGCACAAATGACCTTCAATCAACTCACCTATGCGGGCGACATCACCCCCACCGAAACCTGGGAACGCCTTCAGGACGATCCAAGCGCGCTGTTGATCGATGTGCGCACCGCGGAAGAATGGACCTATGTCGGCATCCCCGACATCACGGCGCTTGGCCGCGAATGCCTGTTTGTACCCTGGCAGTATTATCCACGCATGAACCTCAACCGCAATTTCGTGCACCAAGTGCTCGAAACCGCCAAGCCCCAAAATAGCGACACGCCGCTCCTGTTCATCTGCCGGTCCGGCGTGCGCTCCGCATACGCCGCACATGCGCTGACGGAAGTTGGCTACACCAATTGCTACAACGTCGCATTCGGCTTCGAGGGCGACCCCGACGCCAACAAACACCGCGGCACGATAAACGGCTGGAAAGTTGCGGGACTTCCATGGATGCAGGGCTGACGCCACCGTTCACTTAAAATCACTGACAGACGTACGGCCAAATGCGTTTTACGTGCGGCGGCTCGAACGCGCCGTCGGGTTTCATGTAGGGTGTCGGGACCTTCTTTTCGCTGGCGGGCAATCGCGCCAAAGAGGGCGAGTCGTACGGCGGCCCGAGGCGGTAAAACGCGACCGGATCCATGAAGTATCCGTCTTTCGGCGTCACCACCACGCCATCGTTGGACCATTGTGGATGCGTGCTGTAGAGAACGGCGAAGTGCAGGGCGTCCCGACGCACGCGCTTGCCCATCTTTCCGGTGTTGCTGGTTTTTCCGATTTCATCGCCCATCTTGACCCGCGCGCCGATGGGCAGCGGCGACATCTCTTGCAGGTGGGTGTACTGAGAATAGGTCCAAAACGCCAAGCCGGATTGTTGCGGCGTGTGGCGCAGCATAATCTCGATGCCTTTTTTGTTGCCGTCGTTCAAAAAGCGCCCAACGACCACACCGTCGGCGACGGCCCGGATCGGCGCGCCTCTAGGTTGGGGAATGTCGATGCCTTTGTGCAAGGCGTCCTTGCCGCGCTTGTAACTATAATCGATGGCCCACTTTTCACTGTCGATTTCGGGACAGTTCGCGCCCTTGAGAAAGGCTGGGGTTGAGCCGGTTTCGATCACGCCGCGGGCCTTTTGAATCATCACATTTTCCGCGCCGCCGCCGCCTCTGTATTTGCCGACCATTTTGCGGATTTGGTCGTCGATTTCACCGGGTGGGACAAATCCGTCAAGCTTCTGACAGGCTTCGCACGGCGAGGATTGAGCGGGATACGTCGATAAGGCGCCAAGCATGGCGATCACCAAACCCGCCTTTATACGCGTTCGCTCGATCATGCGATATCCTCCCAATTAAGCGCCGTTTCGAACCTGGACTTGAGGCGGCTGCGATCTGAGCAGCGCATAGCCGAGAACCGCCGACAAGATCGAGCCCGTCAAAACCCCGAGCCGGATCGGCACATCGAAAGAGCTGTGTTCGAACGCCAACGAGCCGATGAACAGGCTCATCGTGAAGCCAACGCCGCACAGAAGTGAAACGCCGTAAAGCTGTATCCAGTTGGTCCCCCGCGGCATGGCCGACAGGCCCAGTTTAATACCAAGCCACAGCATCAAAAAGACGCCGATTTGCTTGCCCGCAAACAACCCGACGGAAATACCCAGCTTCACCGGCTCGACAAAGCCGGAAAGGCCGATGCCGGAAAACGACACCCCCGCATTGGCGAACGCGAACACAGGCAAAATCATATACGCGACCCAAGGGTGAAGCTTGTGTTCAAGCGCTTTCAACATCGACGGCGCACCTTCGCCGCCACGCCCCATGGGAATGGCGAACGCGGTGATGACACCCGCCAGCGTCGCATGTACGCCGGACTTTAAAACGCAAACCCACAAGCCGATGCCCAGCAAGATGTACGCCGCTTGGCGCGCAACGCCAAAGCGGTTGACCGCGGTCAACGCGGCGATGAACCCGCCCGCCAACATCAACGATGGGGCGGAGAGGTTTTCGGTGTAGAACACCGCGATGATCACGATCGCCCCCAAATCGTCGATGATCGCAATCGCGGTGAGCAAAATCTTCAGCGACAACGGCGCGCGGCTGCCCACCAGCGCCAGAATGCCCAGCGCGAAGGCGATGTCCGTCGCGGTCGGAATGGCCCAACCATCCATGTTGACCGGGTTGTCTTGATTGATCAGAACATAAATCAACGCCGGCCCCGCCATGCCGCCGAACGCCGCCATCGCGGGAAGAACGATTTGTGAGGGGCTGGAAAACTCGCCTTCGAGAAATTCACGTTTGATCTCCAAGCCGACGAGAAAAAAGAACACCGCCATCAGTCCGTCATTGATCCACAAAATCAGCGGCTTGGCGATTTCCAGCGCGCCGAATTGCACGGCGACGGGAATGTCGAGCCACGCCGTATACAGGGCGCTCAAGGGTGAATTTGCGACAATGAGGGCCATCGCCGATGCGACGATCAGGAGAATGCCACCCGCCGCCTCAAGCTTTAAAAATTCCCGGACGGCTGAAAACGGCATTTAAATTATCTCGATCTCTGTTGTTGGTGCCCCTAGATATAGGAAGGGTCGGCGCCAATAAAACAAATAAACGGACAAATAATCCGGCTTTTCCAAACCTGAGAAGGGAGTAACGGTCATGCGTGCCTCGCGAAATTTCTTGAGCGCCGCCGCCGCGATGGTGTTGAGCGCAATCGGTTGTATGCCCGCCCTCGCCGATACCATGCCAGAGCTGTACTTCGTCGATGCCCATAGCCAAATGCCAAGAGGGCTGGACACGGATAAAATCATTCCGCTGATGGACAAGGCCGGTGTATGGCGCACCATCTTATCGGCGCGCAACGACCGCCCCCCTCAAGACGTGGCCGATTTCGCCGCCGCGCATCCAGACCGGATCACGGCTGCCGTGCGCAGCAAGGGCAAGGCGTTTAACAAAAACGCCCCCAAATTCAAAAAACTCATCGAACAACAGGTGAGCCAACCCATCTACCAAGCCATGGCCGAAGCCATCTTGTTCCATGCCCAAAAGGGCAAGAAAGCGCCCAAGATCGATGTCGCGATCGACAGCCCCCAGTCGCAGTTTCTGCTCGACATCGCCTTGAAGAAAAAATGGCCGTTCATCGCCCACTACGAATTCAGGGCATCCGGTTGGGATAAGTCCGATTACATGGAAGCCTTCGAAGCGACGCTCAAGGCCCACCCAGCTCACCCTTTCGTCCTCATCCATATGGGGCAACTTGATGTCGATGACGCCCAGCGGCTGATTGCAGCGCACCCCAACGTCTATTTCATGATGTCGCACAGCAACACGGTCTCCGTCGCCAAAAGCCCCGGTCAGCCGTGGAGCAATTTGTTCGAAGGGGACCGGATAGCGCCGAAATGGGCGGCTCTCATGACCGCGCACCCCAAACGCTTCATACTTGCGTTCGATAACGTGTGGCCGGAATTTTGGGGCAGGTTTTACTTGGATCAAGCGGCGCTCTGGCGCAAGGCTCTGGCCGACCTGCCCCCCGCCGCGGCCCATGCTCTGGCCCACGGCAATGCCGAGCGGCTGTGGAATTTGACGCCGCGCTAACGCACCCGGCATTATTTCCAGATCGGTTTTCCCGAACCGGGCAGGCCCAGCTCGTCCCACATGGCGCTGACTTTATCGACCACATTTTGATCCATACGGATTTTCTGGCCCCATTCGCGTTTGGTTTCCGGGCCGATTTTGGTGGTCGCGTCGATGCCCATTTTCGATCCCAGTCCGGAATCGGGTGAGGCGAAATCCAAGTAGTCGATGGGCGTGTTTTCCACCATCGTCACATCGCGCGCCGGATCGACATTGGTCGATAGCGCCCACATCACGTCGTTCCAATCGCGTGCGTCGATGTCTTCATCGACGATGATCACGAACTTGGTGTAGGTGAATTGGCGCAAATACGACCACACGCCCATCATGATCCGCTTGGCGTGACCGGGGTACGCTTTTTTCATGCTCACCACCGCAACCCGGTAGGAGCACGCCTCGGGCGGCAGCCAAAAATCGCGCACCTCGGGGAATTGCTGGGTGAACAGCGGCACGAACACGTCGTTGAGCGCCTCGCCAAGCACGCTCGGTTCATCAGGCGGGCGCCCGGTGTAGGTGCTGAGGTAAATTGGTTTTTTGCGGTGCGTGATGGCTGAGACGGTAAACACCGGAAACGGTTCGACATTGTTGTAGTAGCCGGTGTGATCGCCATACGGCCCTTCATCGCCTTGTTCCGTCAGGCTTACATGACCTTCGAGAATGATTTCCGCCGTCGCGGGCACCTGTAACGGCACCGTTTTGCAATCCGCCAGTTCGACCTTTGCGCCGCGCAGCAATCCGGCAAATTGGTATTCCGACAAGGTGTCCGGCACCGGCGTCACGGCTGCCAGGATGGTGCCGGGGTCCGCGCCGATGGCAACCGCCAACGGCATCGGGTCCGATCGGTTTTCTTTCCAGCGCAAAAAATGCTGCGCGCCGCCACGGTGATGCAACCAACGCATCAAAGTGGTGTTTTTACCTGTGACCTGCATGCGGTAAATGCCCAAATTGGGCACGTCGCGTTTGTCGTTTTTGGGGTCGGGCCCTGCTGTGACGACCAGCGGCCACGTGATCAGCGGCGCTGGCTCGCCCGGCCAACAGGTCTGGATCGGCAGCTCGGACAGGTCCACGTCATCGCCTTGGATCACCACCTCTTGGCATGGGGCGGATTTGACCGTCTTGGGCTTCATCGACATCACGGTTTTGAGCAACGGCGCCATCTCCAGAGCCTCACGCCACCCACCAGGCGGCTCAGGCTGGCGCAAAAAGGCCAAGGTCTCACCGACGCCTTTCAGCTCATCCGGTCTGCGCCCCATGCCGCGCGCCACCCGCTCGACGGTGCCGAACAAGTTGACCAAAACCGGCTTTCCATAAGGCTTTCCATCACCATCGACGGGGTTTTCGAACAGCACCGCCGGGCCTTGCTCGGCCATCAAACGGGTCTGAATTTCGGTCATTTCCAGCTCAGGTGAAATGGGCTTGGAAACGCGGACCAAGTCGCCCGCGCGCTCCAATTCGTCGATAAAATCTCTCAGGGATGTATATGCCATGTGCCAAAGATCACAGCTTTGTGATCGCCTGCAATGAAAAAATAGAGCCACCAAACCAATGTATAGAGAGAATGCACCATTTTCTAAATCATAAATAGATGCTTTAATCAGTTGAATTCGTGGGACATCACCTCGAGGGGAGCCAGCGTGCGAGCGCTGGAAGCGGATACCATGGCGCCCAATGGGACGACGCTTAAACACAAGCCGGACACAGCGACCGTGAGCAATGCTGACTATGCGAAGCTGATCGAAATCGGCATCGCGCTGTCGGCCGAGCGCAATCACCATCGCCTGCTGGAAAACATTCTTCTTGAAGCCAAGGCGCTATGCAATGCGGATGGCGGCACGCTTTATCTGTGCGGCCATATGGTCGAGCGCGACGGCGAACAGGTCTTTGAAGCCGAAGCCGACGGCAAATACCTGAAGTTCGAGATCATGCGCACCGACAGTCTGGGCATTGCCAAGGGCGGCACCACCGGCGAAGAGATTCCTTTCCCGCCCATTTCCGTCTACGACATCGCCACCGGCGAGCCGAACCACAAGAACGTCGCATCCCACGTGGCCGTGTCGGGCGAAACGGTCAACATCGCCGATGTCTACGAAGCCACCGAATTCGACTTCACCGGCCCGCGTAAATTCGACGAAAGCACTGGATACCGCTCCAAATCATTCCTTAACGTTCCGATGAAAAATCATTCCGGCGAAATCATTGGCATTTTGCAGCTCTTGAACGCCCAAGATGCAAACGGCGCGGCGATCCCGTTTTCCACCCAGGTCGTACCATTGATCGAAGCGTTGACATCGCAAGCCGCCGTCGCCGTGGACAACCAGATGCTGATCGAGGCCCAGGCGCGCCTGATGGACAGCTTCATCAAGCTGATTGCCGGTGCAATCGACGCCAAGTCGCCTTATACCGGCGGACACTGCGCGCGCGTGCCGGAACTGGCGGAAATGCTTGCCACGGCCGCCGTCGATGCGGATCACGGTGAACTGGGCGACTTTAGCCTCGACGAAGCCGGTTTTCGCGAACTGCACCTGGCCAGTTGGCTGCACGACTGCGGCAAAGTGGTCACGCCGGAATATGTGGTCGACAAAGCGACCAAACTGGAAACGATCTATGACCGCATCCATGAAGTGCGCATGCGCTTCGAGGTCAAAAAGCGCGATCTGGAAATCGAATACTGGAAAAACGTTGCGGGCGGCGGCGATGTGGACGCGCTCAAGGTCGAACTTGACGCCGCACTGGCGCGAATTGACGACGACTACGCCTTTGTCGCCGAGTGCAACGTCGGCGGCGAATTCATGGCAGACGACAAAGTCGAACGCCTGCGTAAAATTGCCGAGGACACCTGGACCCGCACATTGGACGACCGAATCGGTATTTCACACGAAGAATTGACGCGCAAACAAGCCGTGCCCGCCGCCACGCTGCCGACACAAGAACCTTTGCTCGCCAATAAGGTCGATCATGTGTTCCCGCGCAATGACGCGTTCGAGGATATGAACACGGAACACTATGGCTTTAAAATGGATACGCCGGAGCAACTGTTCGACCGGGGGGAATTGTATAACCTGTCCATCGCGCGCGGCACGCTAACCAACGAAGACCGCTACATCATCCAAAATCACGTTATCCAAACCATCGTGATGCTGGGCCAACTGCCGTTCCCCAAACATTTGCGCAACGTGCCGGAATACGCCGGCGCGCATCACGAAACGTTGATCGGTACTGGATACCCGCGAAAACTCACCAAAGAACAAATGTCGGTGCCCGCGCGCATCATGGCGCTGGCCGATGTGTTCGAGGCCCTGACCGCGGCTGATCGCCCTTACAAAAAAGCCAAAACGTTGAGCGAAAGCATCAAAATTCTCTCGTTCATGGTCAAGGACCAACACATCGATCCGGACCTGTTCCGCCTGCTTTTGCAAAGCGGTATCTACAAAGAGTACGCGGAGCGTTTCCTCAAGCCGGAACAAATCGACGAGGTCGATGTGTCGCAATATCTAGACGCGGCGGCCGAATAACCCCATATTCACCTGGCCATGACAAAAAAGTGCCCAATACACCACGCGAAGTCCTATCCGTTCGACATTCCCGATAGCTCTTATGTGCTTGAAAAGGACGGTTGGAGGGCCTTGCCCTCACAAGAACATGAGACCGACGGTCGCCATGCGGTAATCGCGTCCGGCTCCAACGCCGCGCCCCAACAATTGGCCGCAAAGTACCGCGATCACGGACATTTGCTGGACCAGCCCATTTATGTCACCCGCGCCATCCTGCACGATTTCGATGCCGTCTACAGCGCGCACTTTTCCAGTTACGGCTCGATCCCCGCCACCCTTGCCCATGCCCCGGGCGCCAAAAGCCATCTCTTCGTAACGTGGTTGACGGACAGACAATTGGCGCGCATGCACGAAACTGAGGCCGTCGGCGTGAATTACGACTACACCCGCCTGCACGGCATCGAGCTGGCGATGGAGAACGGCGATTCTCTCGATTCTGCCCATGCATATCTGTCGCGTCGAGGTTGCCTCAACCGCAACGGACGACCAATTCCGCTGGTTGAACTCACCACCCAAGGCCGCAGATGGACGCCGATGAGCCAATGCGAAGTGCTCGACTACGCGCGTTCATTAATCGCACCCGACGAAGCCCCCGAAGCATTTATCGAAGCCGGTATCAACAGTCCCGCGCTGCGCAAAAAACGCGCCGGAGCTTTGGCTGAAAACGCCCTGCCGCACGGCTGGAGCACGCTGATTTTTCTTAGCTAAAATTTACGAAACCACTTGTCCGACAACAACGGCTGTAAACAGCAGCAGGCCGAAATCGCGGTTGGACTTGAACCGGATCAAACAGTTTTTTGGATCGTTGATGTCCAAAGTGGCCGTCTGCCACGCCAAATGCGCCGCCGCCGGAATCAAGGCCGGATAGAAAAAGACGCTCAGCCCCGCCAGCCACCCGCTGAACGCCGTAAGCGCAATTGCGCCGCCATAAAAGAACACCAGCCAGCCGCGCGTCGCATCGCCTAGGCGCAAGGCCGTGGACTTAACGCCAACCAGAATGTCGTCTTCCTTGTCCTGGTGGGCGTAGATGGTGTCGTAGCCAAGCGTCCACAAGATCCCCGCCCCATACAACACCCCCGGCGCGGCACCGAGCGATCCTTGCACCGCGGCCCAGCCCAGCAAAGCCCCCCAGTTGAACGACAGGCCCAAAAACACCTGCGGCCAATAGGTGAAGCGCTTCATGTACGGATAGATGATCACGGTCGCCAACGACAACACCCCGATGGCGATGGCGAAGGTATTGAACTGCACCAAAATCGCAAGGCCGAGAAACCCAAGGGCGGTGAGGAATGCGACCGCCTGCGCAATGGACACTTGACCGCTGGGTATGGGGCGGTCGGCGGTGCGCGCCACCTTACCGTCAAAATCGCGGTCCGCGATGTCGTTCATGACGCATCCCGCCCCGCGCATGATGAAGGCCCCAAGCGCGAACAGCACCAACAACGTCACATCCGGCCAGGCACCATCCGCGGCCAAGGCGATGGACCACCAGCACGGCAGCAGCAGCAGCCACGCGCCGTAAGGGCGGTCCAACCGCATCAGATACAGATACGGCCGCAAGGGCCCCGGCGTCAGGCGGGCGAGCCAACCTTGCGTGCGAATGTCGCTGGCGCTATCGTTTGCGCGATCTGGGGCCGGAGTTGGCTGGACGATGTCTGTCATAACTCTTGTTTTACGTCATTGCTGTGCCGGTATGCAAACAGGCTTATGATCGGGCGATGAGCGAATCGAAACCAATCACCCGAATATACTGTGAAGCCGACTTGGGTCCGGGCTTGTCCACGGCGATGGGCCCCGGCCCGGCACACAAGTTGCGCGCGGTGTTGCGCGCAAACGTCGGCGATGAAATCTTGCTGTTCAATGGCCGCGATGGAGAATGGCGCGCAAGGCTCGGCGAGCTCGACAAAAGCAAAGCCGCAGCCGAATGTATCGGGCAAATACATGCCCCATGCCCGGAACCCGGCCCATGGCTGGCGTTCGCGCCGTTGAAAAAAAACCGTCTCGACATGGTGGTTGAAAAAGCCGTGGAACTGGGCGTCGAGCGCCTGATCCCGGTGATCACGGCGCGCACCGAAAACCGCCGCTTCAAACAAGAGCGCCTGATTCAGCAAACCGTCGATGCGGCGGAGCAGTGCGAACGCCTCACCGTACCTGAGATCACGGAACCCGTGGCGCTGGAAAAACTGGCCCAAGTTTGGCCCCAAAACCGCACACTGCTGGTCGCGGCGGAGCGCCGGGGTGCGCCGCCCTTGGCGCAACAACTCGAAGACCTAGACACCCCTTTGGGCCTGATCATCGGTCCCGAGGGCGGATTTGAAACACAAGAGCTTGACGGACTGCTCAATTTGCCCATTTCTATTCCCATCAGCTTGGGACCGAGAATCCTTCGCGCCGAAACGGCGGCCATCGCCGCCCTCGCCGTGATCCAGGCCCAATGTGGAGACTGGCGCGACCGATAGGTCATGTCGACAAGCCGTTTAAATCAGAAGACCAGGGCCATTCCATGAGCGATCAAAGCACCACCGTCACGTCCAAACGCGATCTGGTAGAATACCTCGAAAGCGGCTGCAAACCGCGCGACAAGTGGCTGATCGGCACCGAGCACGAAAAGTTCGCATACCGCCTGGATGATCTTCGCCCGCTGGATTACGACGGCGAGCAAGGCGTGCGCGTGATGCTCGACAAACTGACCCGTTTCGGCTGGGCTCCCGTTAGCGAAGACGGCAACGTTATCGCCTTGCTCCAAGACGACGGATCATCCATCACGTTGGAACCCGCGGGCCAGTTGGAATTGTCCGGCGCACCACTCGGCAGCATTCATGAAACCTGCAAGGAAGTCGGCACCCACCTGCAACAGGTCAAAGCCGTCGCCGCCGAAATGGGCATCGGTTTTCTCGGCATCGGCTATCAGCCCAAGTGGCCGCGCACGGAAATGCCGTGGATGCCCAAAAACCGTTATGCCATCATGCAAAATTATATGCCCACACGGGGCGGTTTGGGGCTAGACATGATGCAATCCACCTGTACCGTGCAGGTGAATTTGGACTTCGACAGTGAAGCCACCATGGTCAAGATGTTCCGTGTGTCGCTGGCGCTGCAACCCATCGCCACGGCGATGTTCGCCAATTCGCCGTTCAAGGACGGCAAGCCGACCGGCTACCTCAGCTACCGCAGTCATATCTGGACCGACACCGACCCCGACCGCACCGGCAATCTGCCGTTCGTGTTCGAGGACGGGTTCGGGTTCGAGCGCTATGTGGATTACATGCTCGATGTACCCATGTATTTCGTCTACCGCGACGGCACGTACCTTGATGCATCCGGCCAGTCGTTTCGCGATTTTCTCGACGGAAAGCTCGCCGCTTTGCCGGGCCAGCAGCCAACTTTAAAAGACTGGGAAGACCACCTGACCACGGCATTCCCGGAGGTGCGCCTCAAAAAATTTCTGGAAATGCGCGGCGCGGACGGCGGCCCATGGAGCCGCCTATGCGCCTTGCCAGCCCTGTGGGTTGGTTTGCTTTACGACCCGGATGCCTTGGATCACGCCTGGAGCATGGTCAAGGATTGGACCGTCGAAGAGCACGACCACCTGCGCGCCAAGGTCCCTGAAATGGCGCTCAACACCGCGTTTCGCAATGTCACCGTGGGCGATATCGCCCTCGACGTCTTGGAATGCGCCCACGAAGGGCTGGTGCGGCGCAAACGCCTGGATGGTGTCGGCTTGGATGAAAGCCGATTCCTCAAACCTTTGTTTCAGATCGCCGAATCCGGCCTGACCCCTGCTGAAGACTTGTTGTTTGCTTATGAACGGCGTTGGAAAGGGTGCATCGATCCCATCTTCCGTGAATACGCGTACTGATAGAATCTCAAAAATTTTTCGCGCGCTTTTCGACATTGCCAATGATTCCAAGGCCATGATACGATTCGCGCGGCTGACATTCCAGTCACCGGAAGCGGGAACTCAATACGCATGAACAACGGCAAGATCGCCCTTGCTGAGATTGAGCAGGCGCTGCATGACGGCGATCTCTGTTTCCATTTCCAGCCCAAAATTTCGTTCCAGACCGGAAAAATCGTTGGCGGCGAGGCGCTGTTGCGCTGGAACAGGTCCGATGGCACGCTGGTGCCGCCGGGTGCCTTTTTACCCCAGGCCGAGGACAGCGGCTTCATCACCGACATCACCGCCGTCATGGTCACGGAACTGGCGCAAGACATCGCCCGGCTCCGAAAAATAAAACCCGACATCCAAATCGCCTTCAACGTTTCCGCACTCGATCTACATTCACCTTATCTGGTGAAAATGTTGCGCAGCTTCATTGGCAACCAATTGATCAACCCCGGAAACATTCAAATCGAAATCACCGAAACCGCCATTGTCGATCGTTCGGACCGGATCCACACCACCCTTTTGGATCTTGTCGCGCTGGGCATCGAGATCGTGATGGATGATTTCGGCACCGGCTATTCGTCCCTGGACGTGCTCAGCCAGTTGCCGTTTTCCGCGTTGAAACTGGATCAGGGCGTGGTCGGGCGCATGGCGGAGGATTCGAAGAACACCCACATCGTGCGCTCCAGCCTGCTGATGGCGCGCGACATGTCGATCAAGACCATCGCCGAGGGGGTTGAGACCGAAGGCGCCTACACCTTCTTGCTGGCGTCCGGGTGCAACGAGGCTCAGGGCTTTTGGATGAGCAGGCCGCTGCCCATCGATCGCTTCATACGGATCATCAACGATGACCCTGCATGGCCGTCGTCGGAATTGGGCTTTCTATACAACGCTTGGGTCAATCACTTGTCCTACCGGCGCAAGGTGTTGGACACCGTGTACACCATGACCATGACGAGTCCGAGTGAATGGGACAAAATGCCGCGGCTCGACTTGCGCCACAACCCCGCCTACTGCCGCCTGGGCCAGTGGTATCGCGACATGAAAAACGCGGGCCTGTCCGAAGCCGCCCATAACAATCTCGAGGAAATACACCGTGAGATGCACGCCGCGGGCAGCGTCTTGATCAAGACCGTGCGCGCCACCTCTGAGCCCGAAGCGATTATCGAGGCGACCAACGAATTCCTGAATTTTTCAGAGCTGGTGGACAAAGAGGTTTCACGCATCGTCGCCCTATCGTTCGCCGAGGGCCTGCGCGAGCGCAATCCGCACGCCCTGTCGGCGAGCACCACACCCGCGCCAAGCATCGACTGAGCAACTGGGGGCAGAACCCTATGTTTTGTTTTGATCGGGCTGCGGATAAATGCCGCCAGCCCAGCCGAGCATACGCCCCATCATGCGACACATGGGGACGCCCACGGCAATCGACAACTTGCCGCGCACGGTTCCAAAACCGTTCAAGCCTTCTCTCAACGCCATTTCTTGAGCCCAGGCATTGCCCACGCTTTTATAGACAAGCCGGGTGAACAACTTCGATTTCCGCATCAGCCTGACAACCGGCTTGGCCCAAAAGTGATAGCCGGTGATGACGTCCGGGTCATTGCGCAACAGCCGCAAACCGAAACGTTGATCGGCCCTGTACACTCGATAATCGATCAGACCTTGGCGATAAAGTTCGGTGCAAATGACGCTGCCGCCGCTGCTGCTGCTGGAAGCGCTATCGTCGAAAAGCCCCTTATCCTGTTCAGCCAGCATGTTCGATTGCTGGCTACCGCGAATCGTGCCGTGGCTGGTCAAATCGCTCACGCCGACGGAACCGTGCTGCCCGGATCTCGACAATGCCGTTGCAAGATCTTGCATATCATTGTAGCCGGTCGAACGTCCGCTGGTTTCGCCCATCGAAATTTGCGTTACGGCATCTCGCGCCGCCTTGGAGCCCGGTCCGGTATACGTCGCATGGTCACGGCTTCCCCTTTGCGCCGCTGATCGCGCCTGACGGTCTTTCTGCTCCTGTTGCGCTTGCTCCGCCCGGGCTTTGGAAATGGCGTTATCGCCAAGCCGGTAGCTTTCATGAACCTGAATGGACTCTCCAAGCTTATCCGCCTTCGTAACTTTCGTGCTGGACGCTTGATCGACACCGATGCCGACATCGCCCAACGTGTCTTCCTTGGCGCTGGCGCGTTTGGACGGCGGCGGATCGCTCAACAAAGCATCCTGGGGAGCTTGATCGTGCGCCGCCTGTTCGTTGTTTTGGGCGAGTTGGCGGCTTTGATCCTTATCCATGTTTTTTTGCGCATCGACCCAATCTTGAGCGGTCGGGCCCGCTCGGCTCGGCCTGACGGTCTCGATGATCGGTTTGTTCGGGTTTTTGGTCGGGTCTCCATACCACCCCGTGCGAACGGCATCTCTCGCGGCGCGCATCCAGCCCTCAAACGAATTGAAACTTGCTTCGTTCCGGGACGTTGAGGGATCGTCGCTACGGTATCCATAGTAATCGGCAAGGGCCCGATCGTACGCATGGGTCATGGAGGCGCTGCGGCTGGGCCTGTTCGTGGCCTTCGGTTGGGTAAAGTCGGCACTCTTGCGCTGTCGCACCTTTTCCGCCAGCGCCTTGGACTGAGGGAACGCCTGAACGCCGACATTCAAGAAATCGCTCTTAGGCGTCGTCATATTATTTTGAACCGTGGCGGCGGGCGCGCCTGTCCCCACCGCCGACGACCCGTCGCCGAGGGTCACCTGATATTGTCCCGGCCATGCTCTGTTGGCGGATTCTTTCAGCAGGTCCATGTTGAAGCCGGAGGTGTCGATCTTGAGGTTTTGCGCGCGTTGGGCGCCTTGCTGCGTTTGCCCGGAAACATAATTCTGGCGGGGCACGTTAATCGTTATCGTCTTCGGGGCGTTGGGTGCCGCCTGGGGGGCCTCTTGCTGCGCTTTTGCGTCCCGTTTAGCCGTCATCTTTTCCAGCTGTTGCCGATTTTGTTCCGTCGTCATGTAGTCTTCGGGGCTGAATTCATGCGATGGACCGGCGTAGTTTGGGTTTTTATCGGCTAAGCTACCACGCGTCACACGGCCGTGCCGATCGATCTGCAACGTGCCTTGCATCAAGTTCTCACGATAATCCTGGAACGCCTTTTCCGCCACTTGGGCGTTGTCGAGACCGGCAAGCGGCGCTTGCCCGGTATTCGCGCCGTTCGCAGCCCGCACCGCATCCACCCCGGCCTGGGTTGAGGCCACGGCGTCACCCGTACGTTCGTACTCAAGACGCGCATGTTCGCCAGCGAGCTTGTCCAGCGCCGAATAGCGCACATCGTCGACGACCGAGCGCCCTTCGATCCCGCGCATCATCGCTGCAGCCATGGATGGGTTGACGCCGCCGGGCGTGGCGACACTGCCTTGTGCAACATCACGCAAAAGCGCCTCCGGAGCACCCGCGCGCATAAGCTCGCTTTGAAGATTCTCGTAAGCAACCTTGTGCTCAATGATATTCACACGCTGGTTAAATTCTTGTTTCTGAGCTTCCATTACTTGTGCAGATAGAGCCTGCGCGTTGGCAACGCGGATTTTTTCAATGGTGGCAGACGCCTTTGCCCTGTGAAGGTCAATGGCTTCACGCATCTTCGCATTCTTGGAAATTGAAACCCCGGCTTTGAACGCATCATAAAGACCGTTTTCAATGGACTTGGCTTCAAGGACACCTGTTTCAATATTTCTCAACCCCTTTCCATATACTTCAGTATATCTCTGCGCAGAGATCATAATCGCTTGATCGCTGGGCCTGTTGGGATCGTTCTTAAACCGATTCTTCAAGTTATCGACAATTTCATCCCTATATGCCCGTTGTATTTTACTGCCAGCTCCAATCATATCAACAAAATTATTTAGATTTTGATTAGCATTATTGAATTCAGGAGTGGAAATTTTCTCTGCTATTACATCTTTATATTTACCATTATTCAACAGAGTGGAAATTTTTACTTCTTTATATTGCGTTTTACCAAGCGCCTTAACCTTTGTCACTCTTTTGCTTTGAATAAGCGTGATTTTATCTGGGTTATACAAGGGGTGACCTTTGGCCGCCAGCACGCTATCTATTTGAATAGTGGTTTGAAAAACATCTTCAGGTCCAGCATGAACCGTAATTTGATCTCTTGATGTATTGGGTAAGGGGCCTTTTGCGAAGGTCTTTCTACTGCCTTTTAACGACATAAAGTTGCCCCCAACTTTCGTCACGAGGCCATATTCTTTAGACCCTCCAATATAGCCTTCCAAACCAAATAACCGTGTGTCTATTTGAGCGCCAACATGTGCAGACTTTTCCTTTGTATTGCCCCCCAGATTCATACTAGCGATTCCAGCGTTGACGCCGACATCAACTGCCCCATCGCCCGTTTCATTATTGTAGGAACCACGCACATGTGCACCAAGTTGTTTTGTGCCAAGCCCACCGCTACCTTTAACTGATTTCAGATTTCCATCTTCATCAAATTTTGCAGATACATCGCCATGGATTAGATCTCTCGCTTTGCCTGTCTTTTCAAAATTACCCTTTTTGTGTTTGTGACCGATCACGATATCTCTACCGCTTTTATCTGGTGTGAAATCGATACGCCTTGCATAAGAAGGCCGCTGCCGCACTTCATCTAGAGGTAAATTATTCTTAGTTTCTAGCCAATTACGGCGATACTGAGGAAAATACGGCATTTGAAGTCTCCTTGCTTAAATAGGAATAATTACCTAATTTAATCTTGCGTAAACACATCCGCAAAACACGGCTTGCACAACGGTCGATTTAGGGCATTGCGCTAGAGATTGCGGCTTAGCTGCTCCATGACCCTGTCGGTCAGAAGCTTCATTTTCGGCTCATAGGCCAGTCCCGACCAATCATCGTGAGAAAAAATGACGCGCAGCACGGCCCGGTCGATAGGGGCGAAGCTGTCAGGCAAGCTCGCCGTTTCTGGCCTATTTACAACTGAGGGCTGGATTATGTCACTGAACCATGCTCCCGTTAGGGCTGTGAACAGCGTGTATCGAAATTGCGCTGCAAATGAATATATCTCTGTTTTTTCAGACATATATCGTTCTGTAGCGACCACGGAAAGCTTTTCGCCAGTATCACGCAAAGATCTTGGCGTCATATAAACCGTGCTAGGCTTTTCGCTACTCCGCAAATTTTTAATATACGTTTTTTCAGTACTGTTCCCTTTAAGAATCGACATGTATCTAGGCGACATTGCATCAAAAGGTAAGTTATCGGATAGGTATACGATTAAATCAAATTTCTCTTTATAAGGATCAACTACACTCAGAGATATTCCCAGGATGTCTGAAAATAAATTTTCTAAAATGGCGCGGCCAGGTTCTATTTCTTCTTTTTTTATGCCGAAGAAGTAAGCCTGGATTTTCTTCTTTCCCACAAAAAAATCAAAACCTGCCAGATCGTGAGAAAAATATTTTGGTGGAAGATTTTTCTCTGATAACCCTATAAAGCTATCCAAATCGGTGAACATCGCACGCAGATGTCGTTCCACTTGCTCGCGCGGATACGGGCTTTCGGCCCAGGCGGTTTGAGTGGTGGTGGTGGTGAGGACTGCGATCAGGGCGCAGGTTTTCACCAGGCGTTTGAAAAAGAGCCTGCCCATCGCGTCATTCTCCCCGACCGTTTTTTTGCAGGTCGCTCATCATCGTCCTCGCCATTTGTTCGCGCGCTTGGGCGGGCGTGAGCTGGTTCCAGTTGTCGTACGTGTAGACGGCATGGATCAGCGCCGTGTCCATCGCCGGTAGTTTTGTGAGCTCCGCCAAATCCGGGGCGCGGGCTTGTACGGAGCCTTGCGGTAAGTGCTCCCCTTTCGTATCCGTGAGCATCAAAAACACAATCTTCATCAAGTAGCGGCGCGGCGGCATGTAGGTTCCGCGCTTGGCCCAGTGTTTTTCCGCCAGCACAAACCCGGACAGAATGGATTGATCGGTATCCGAAGCCTCTATGATCGAAACTAGATTTTTGCGTTTTTCCGCCACCTGGCTCAGGGTCTTGATATACGCATCGTCCGCGGCGCCGTTTTGCAGTTTCGGTCTGTATCTTGGCGTCATGGCTTCGAACGCGACGTTGTTGACATATTCAATAGCCAGATTGACGTTTTCACCGTCCCCGCTGCGCAGACTCACCGGCGTCAGTTTGTCGAAGGCGTCGAACACGGCGCGAATTTCATCCCCGCTCAAGTCTTCATTGCCCGCCACCGACCACACCACATCCCCCCGATAGCGCCGCACCCGCATGTCTTGGCCGTAGGTTTGGTCGATGTATGCCAGCACTTGATTGCGGCTATACGGTTCACCCGCCTGAACGGGCACGGTGAAACTCAACGCCACCACCATCACGGCGGCGATCAGAAAGGAGTGAAATAGAGTTGAAAAGGATTTCATGGCGATCAACGGGGCCTCGTCTACACAAGCATCCCCAAATTGATACGTGCTCTGACCCAATCCGTCCAGACGCACCTCGCCCAGTCGTTGAAAACAGGCTACCAGAAGCCTGCAGGCAAGTCAAGGTTTTTATTCCTTTTATGGTTTGGGTGACACCCATAATGCGTTCATGGGGCCAGAGCACACTTTAATTTGACAAACAAACGTTTGATATATAAATTACCACGCAAATTCCAGGAGGACCCATGCCCGTCCAAAAAACAGATGAGACCCGTGTCGTGCAACAAGCCTTGGATTTGCTGCGAAACAAAGGTTACCAGCGAACCTCAATGTCCGATGTCGGCAAGGCTTGCGGCTTGTTGAAGGGCAGCCTTTACCATTATTTCTCCAGTAAGGAAGACATGGCGCTGGCCGTTCTGCGCTATGTCGACAGCCAGTTCCAAGACACAATTTTCCCCATCGCGTATGAGGACGACCTCCCCCCGGCGAAGCGCCTCAACAAAATTGCCGACGCCACCGCAGAATATTTCCTGAGCCGTCAAGATGGCTGCCTGATGGGCAATCTGGCCTTGGAAGCCATCAATACCGTTCCCGAGTTCCGGCCCTTAATTCAACATTATTTCGACGATTGGATCGTCGCTTACGCGCACATTTACAAAGATGGGGGCCTTTCCCCCGCCACTGCGCGCAAAAAGGCGCAACAGAGCGTTGCGCAAATCCAAGGGGCGTTGATGATGATGCGCATCTTCGAAGATTCCGCACACTTTCGCACCACCATGAAAGCCCTGTCTGCTCAACCCACGTGATGAGCGCGGCTTATTCGTGAAACATCGGGCAATTCGACTTGCCCCTAATTTTACCAAACGTTTGTTTTTATAGGAGATTTTCCGTGAACAACAGCACCCCCAAAAGCACAACCATGGATAGCTTGAGTGCCGAATCCGCCGCGTCCGGGTCTTGGTTTAAGAAATTTCGCGGCGGTCACGCCAGCCCTCCCGGCGCGCCGCCGATAACGCATATCTTGTTGACGTGGTGTGGCGGTTTTATCGCGATTTCAGCCTTGGCTTTGTTGACAAAAGTGACGGATCACCCCTTGCTGCTCGGCTCTTTCGGCGCGTCTTGCGTGCTCGTGTTCGGCTTTCCCGACAGCCCGTTTTCACAGCCCCGCAACGTGATCGGCGGCCATTTTCTGTCTTCGCTGACGGGCTTGATCTTCATCGCCGCCTTTGGCGTGACGTGGTGGAGCACCGCCCTGGCCTTGGCGACCGCCATTGCCGTGATGCAAATCACCCGCACGGTGCATCCGCCGGCGGGATCGAACCCCGTCATCATCATGCTCACACACGCCACATGGCCGTTTCTTTTGAACCCGACGTTGTACGGCGCCTTGATCCTTCTTGCCGTGGCTTTTGTGTTCCACGCCCTGTTCCCAAAGAGGATGTACCCAACCTACTGGTTCTAATCCCAATGCTAACGGCTGCGACCTCTGGTCGTAGCCGTTCTTACTCATAACAGCCTGTCGTGAATTGAGATCAACAGACAAAAGGGGCGCGTCAGGAATAACAACCTATACTTGATCTTGATAACAATATTCACCTGTAAATAGTATCATATGGAGTTATCTACACATGACCAACACAGCTACTGAATCCGTAACTGCGTCTCTTCCCAACGCTTCGGCCTACGAAGCCATCGATCCGGCGGAGATGGAGAAACTGCAAAAGCTACACTCATGGATCACGGAACCGCTGTACCGCGCCAGCGACTACGTACGGGAAATGCCATTTTTCGAATGGCTGGATCAATTGAAGGACCCGATGGAGTTCAAGCCCGCCGCAGTTCAACTTTTCAATCATTCGGCAACGTTCCCCAAAGTCATGGGGTTGATGCTCGGCACCACGCCCATGAGCGAAAACCACATGATGCCTTACTACGCCAAGCATGCCTATGGCGAGGCGGATCACTATGAAATGCTGATGCAATGGATGTTGAAAAACAAGTTGCTTGATAATCGCAACGAAATTGAAGCGGTTATACCGACACCGGCAACGAACGCTTGCGTCAATTTGGCTTATCAACTGGCCATCGAAGCCGACCGTTACAAGTGGATCTTGACCATCAACTGCGGCATTGAACGATGTTCCAACGACTTCTTCAAGGCTGCGGCCCCGAAGATGCACGACCTGGGCGTTGGCGATCCTTATTTCGACGTGCATGTCGAAGCGGATGAGCACCACTCCATCATGGGCATGGAGTATCTCGACCCGCAAGACCCCGCTTCCGTCAGGGGACGTCATCTCATCGCTAAATCCTTGGAAGGCATCAGCCTTTGGGCCGCGATGTTACACTCGTGGATCGATGTCGATATCTTCCCGCAGTTCAACCTCGACGGGTCGGTAAAATCGGCGACCATTCGTTCCTAGCCCTTCCCGGCGAAGGATGGCCTTATCCGTCGGCGGGAAAGCGGCTTAGGCCGCCGTACCGCCGACGGTGAGGTTTTCAATGCGCATGGTCGGTTGGCCGACGCCGACAGGCACGCTTTGGCCGTCCTTGCCGCACATGCCCACGCCGGTGTCCAGCTTCATGTCGTTGCCGATCATGGTGACGCGCTTCAAGTCCTCCGGCCCGCTACCGATCAGGGTCGCGCCCTTGACCGGCGCCGCGATTTTGCCGTCTTCGATTTTGTAAGCCTCAGTACAACTGAACACGTATTTTCCAGACGTGATATCGACCTGACCGCCGCCGAAGTTGACGGCATAGAGGCCGTTGTTCACCGACTGAATAATTTCCTCAGGCTCCTTGTCGCCACCCAACATATACGTGTTGGTCATGCGCGGCACCGGGGCATGGGCATAGCTTTGACGCCGCCCGTTGCCGGTCGCCTCCATCCCCATCAAGCGCGCGTTCATGCGGTCTTGCATGAAGCCTTTGAGGATGCCGTCCTCAATGAGAACGGTGTTCGACGTCGGCGTACCCTCATCGTCGATGCTCAGCGAGCCGCGGCGGTCCTGCATGGTGCCGTCATCGACCACGGTAACGCCCGGGGCGGCGACCCGTTCACCCAGCAAGCCCGCAAACGCTGAGGTTTTTTTGCGATTGAAGTCCCCTTCCAGGCCGTGGCCTACGGCTTCGTGCAGCAACACACCGGGCCAGCCGGGGCCGAGCACCACGGTCATTTCACCGGCAGGCGCAGGCACGCTTTCCAAGTTCACCACGGCTTGGCGCAAGGCTTCGTCGGCAATGTTCACCCAGTTTTCCGGGGTGATCCACTGTCCGTATTCCGCACGACCGCCCGCGCCGAACGATCCGTTTTCCATGCGCCCGTCCTGTTCGACCACGACAGAAACGTTGATGCGCACCAGTGGGCGAATGTCGGCGGCGGCATGTCCGCCGGGGCGCAAAATTTCCACCGCCTGCCAATTGCCCGCGAGCGAGACCGAGACCTGCCTGACGCGTGGGTCCTTGCCGCGCACGTAGGCGTCGATGTCGCCCAGCAGCTTGACCTTGGCGTCGAACGCCATGCCTTGCAGCGGGTTCATATCGCCGTAAAGACGCACATTGGTGCCTTTGGGCGGCTCGGCCAAAGTACCGCCGTGGCCGTGACATACGGTTCGAACGGTTTGCCCGGCGCGTTTGATGGCCTCTTCGGACAGCTCCGTCGCATGAGCGTAGCCTGCGGTTTCGTCCGCCACCGCACGCAAGCCGAACCCTTGGGCGGTGTCGAAGTTGGCCGATTTCAATTGGCCGTCGTCGAACAGCAGGCTTTCGGACTGGCGGTATTCCAAAAACAACTCGCCGTCGTCCGCGCCGCCAAGCGCCTCTTCGACAAGGCCCGTGACGCGCCCCCGGTCCATGCCGGTGTGTTCGAAGAAAAGCTGATTGGTGGTGGCGGAATTGGACATAAGTGGTCTCCAGTGAATGTGCGCCTTCTCGTATGCCAGAGGGATGTCGGCGCTGCAAGTGGTGCCCCGCTTATATGGGGTTAAAATTGCGTTTCGCCACATAAGTAGTCTCTTGACGTCGCGCCTTTCCTTCGACATGTTATGGGCAGTAACTACGTGGTGATTTGGCCGGTCGGCTTGCGGCCACGTAAAACAATCCGCTAAAAGGCCGAAGCAACGGGAAAGCAAATGATATGCCCTGGCCTTCGGTCCGGGCTTTTTTTGTTTTTTGAAGGATAACCGGAACATGACCGAGACCCATAAATCCAAGATCGACACCTCCGCATGGCGTCCCGCCACCCAACAAGTGCGCGGCGCGCTGGAACGCACGCCTTATGGGGAAACCAGCGAAGCGATGTTTATGACCTCAGGCTACGTTTACGACAGCGCCGAACAGGCCGAACGGTCGTTTACCGGTGAAGAAGAGCACTATGTTTATTCGCGCTACGGCAACCCGACGCTGACCCAATTCGAAGAGCGCCTCGCCGCCGTCGAAGGTGCTAAATACTGCAAAGGCACCGCCAGCGGCATGGCCGCCGTGTTCGCCGCCTTGGCCGCGCACCTGAAAACCGGAGACCGCATCGTCGCGGCCTCGGCGCTGTTCGGCGCGTGCTATCACGTCATCAACGTGATCTTGCCGCGTTGGGGCATCACTGCCGAATTTGTCGACGGCACCGATCTGGAGGCGTGGAAAAAAGCGCTCAGCACGCCCGCACAAGCCGTGTTCCTGGAAACGCCGTCCAATCCCGCGCTTTCCATCACCGACATCGCGGCGGTGTCGGAACTGGCGCACCAAGCCGGTGCTTTGGTGGTGGTCGACAACGCGTTCGCCAGCACCGTGTTGCAGCACCCGCTGGACCTGGGTGCGGACGCCGTGACCTACAGCGCCACCAAGCACATCGACGGCCAGGGCCGATCGCTGGGCGGGGCGATTTTGTCCAATAACGAAGAGTATCTGGAAAACATCGTCGCGCCGTTCTTGCGCCAGACCGGTCCGGCGCTGAGCCCGTTCAACGCCTGGGTTTTGGTCAAAGGCCTGGAAACGATTGATCTGCGTGTGATCCGCCAATGCGACAACGCGCTGGCGGTGGCGGAATTTCTCAGCACTCAAAACGCCATCGAAGAGGTGATGTATCCGGGCCTTAAATCTCACCCACAACATGAATTGGCGATGAAGCAAATGTCGGGCCGGGGTGGCACCATCGTCGCGTTCAACGTCAAAGGCGGCAAGGACGCGGCGTTCAGGGTCATGAACAAGCTGCAAATCATCGACATCTCCAACAACCTAGGCGACGTCAAAAGCTTGATCACCCATCCCGCCACCACCACCCATCAAAAGATGACCGTGGACGAGCAACTGGCCGCAGGCATCACGGCGGGCACCATTCGCTTGTCGGTGGGCATCGAGGACGTGCGCGATCTAATCGACGATCTGACTCAGGCTTTATCGTAAGGGGCCTTGGCTTAAGGACCTTTTGGCCCTACATACGTTCAGGACCAATCCAAAAAACCGGGGATACGATGCCGACACCCATCCAAGACAAGCTCAATCTGCTGCAAGACCTGATCAAGTCCGCCCAAGGCCAAGGGGCCGACGCGGCGGACGCCTTGTTCGCCGAGGGCACGTCCCTGTCGCTGTCGTGGCGCAAGGGCGAGGTCGAGCAGTTGGAACGATCCGAAGGCATGGATCTGGGCCTGCGCGTGTTCGTCGGCAAATCCCAAGCCATCGTGTCGTCGTCCGATACCTCCAAACGCGCGCTGGACGAATTGGTCGAACGCGCGGTCGCCATGGCCAAATCGGTCCCCGAAGACCCCTTTGCGGGATTGGCCGATCCGGACCAACTGGCGACCGAGTTCACCGATTTCGACATGTTCGACCCAAGCGAACCCAGCGCCGACGACCTGACTGAGTCTGCGCGCATCGCCGAAGAGGCCGGGCTTGAAGTCACGGGCGTGAGCAATAGCGAAGGCGCGCACGCGGGTTTCAGCCAATCGTCCATCGCGTTCGCCGCATCCAACGGTTTCGCGCACACCTACCGGCGATCTCGCCACAGCCTCAGCGCGTCGATGCTCGCAGGCGAAGGCACGGGCATGGAACGTGATTACGATTACACCGGCGCGGTGTGGGCCGAAAACTTGCAAAGCGCCGAAGCCATCGGGCGCAGCGCGGGCGAACGCGCGGTCAAACGCTTGAACCCGCAAAAAGCCAAGACCCAACAAGTGCCGGTGGTGTTCGACAACCGCGCGGCGCGCTCACTGGTCGGGCATTTGTCGGGGGCGATCAACGGTTCCTCCATCGCGCGCGGCACGTCGTTCCTAAAAGACAAAATGGGTGAAGACATTTTTGCCCCAGGCGTGACCATCGTTGACGATCCGCACCGCGTGCGCGGGCTGCGCTCCGCCGCGTTCGACGACGAAGGCTTGCCCACCCGGCGGCGCAACATCATCGACCAAGGCAAGCTCACCACCTGGTTTCTGGACTTGCGCTCGGCGCGCCAGTTGGGCCTGCAATCCACCGGCCACGCCGGACGAGGCGTGTCCAGCCCGCCGTCGCCGGGTGCGTCGAACCTGTATCTCGAAGCGGGCGCACAGTCGGTCGCAGAGCTGATCAAAGACATCAAAGCGGGCTTTTACGTGACCGAGCTGATCGGCATGGGCGTCAACACTGTGACCGGCGATTATTCGCGCGGCGCCAGCGGCTTTTGGATCGAAAACGGTATCCTCACCCACCCGGTGTCCGAAGTCACCGTAGCCGGCCACTTGAGCGAGATGTTCAAAAGCCTCACCCCGGCCGACGATCTTGAGTTCCTCTACGGCGTCGATGCCCCCACCGTGCGCATCGAAGGGATGACGCTTGCGGGTTCTTAAAGGCGGGTTCTTAAAGGCGGGCTCTTAAGGGCGGGTTCCTAAAGCTTTGGCCTCATCCCGCGCCGTGCTATGGTCCCGCCAAGGCAATCTTGGGGGATTTCCATCCCGATTGATAATGAGTGAACGACGTCCGTGAAGCATGTCTCTACCTACGCACTGATGTCACGGCTGTGGCGTGAACATATTCGCGGTTATGCGGGCTGGCTGTTGCTCGCCTTGGTGTTCATGGGCGCGATGGCCGGCGCAACAGCGCTGAGCGCATGGTTGATGAAGCCGGTGGTCAACGAAATTTTCATCGCCCAAGACCGCAACATGCTGTGGCTGATCGGCGCGGCGGTGCTCGGCACCTTCGCCGTCAAAGGTCTGTCCAACTATGCCCAAGCGACGATGATGGCCCATGTCGGCCTGAAGTTCGTCGCCGACATGCAAAACCGCCTTTATCACCATATGACCAGCTTGGATTTGAGCTTCTTTCACGACAGTTCCACCGGCGCGTTGCTGTCGCGTTTCACCATCGACGTGGGCTCCATGCGCGTCGCCGTGACCCACGGCATCACGGTGTTCGGCAAGGACTTGCTGTCGTTGATCGGTCTGGTGGCGGTCATGTTCATTCAGGATTGGGAACTGGCGCTGATTGCGTTTGTCGTCTTTCCCATTGCCATTATTCCGATCGCCAAGATCGGTCGGCGCATGCGCAAGGTCACCATCAATGCCCAGGCAGAAACCGGCCAGTTGACCACCGCGTTGGAGCAAACATTCCAGGGTATCCGCGTGGTCAAAGCCTACTCGATGGAACCTTACGAACGCGAACGCGTCGCGGGGTTCGTCGAAAAGCTTTACCAACTGGCGTTCAAGCAGCTGCGCACCCGCGCGCTCTCCAGCCCGATCATGGAAACGCTGGGGGGCGTCGCCGTAACAACCGTGATCATCTACGGCGGCTACCGAGTGATCGAACAAGCCACCGACCCCGGCGCATTCTTTTCCTTCATCACCGCGTTGCTGTTGGCGTATGAGCCGCTCAAGCGCCTCGCCAACTTGAACGCCACCATCCAAGAAGGCTTGGCGGGGGCGGAGCGCACCTTCCAGATTCTCGACAGCCCCAGCAGCATCACCGAAAAAGCGGATGCCAAGGACCTCGACGTCACCAACGGCGAGCTGCGCTTTGAGAATGTATCTTTCACTTATCCCACCGTTACAGGAAGCGCCGTCATCCATGACGTCGCGCTGAACGGCATCGACATCACTGTCCCCGCAGGCAAGACCGTGGCCTTGGTCGGCGCGTCCGGCGCGGGCAAGTCCACGATCATGAACTTGGCGCCGCGCTTTTACGACGTCACCGGGGGACGCGTCACCATCGACGGCCAAGACATCCGCGACGTGACCTTCACCTCGTTGCGTGGCGCCATGGCCCTGGTCAGCCAGGAAGTCACGTTGTTCGACGACACGGTGTGCGCCAACATCGGCTATGGTCGCCCCGACGCCAGCTTCGACAACATCCAAGACGCCGCCCGCCACGCCGCCGCCCACGATTTCATCCAAGAGCTGCCTGAGGGCTACGACACCATGGTCGGCGAACACGGCGTGCGCTTGTCCGGCGGTCAGCGTCAACGTTTGGCCATTGCCCGCGCGATGATCAAAAACGCGCCGATCTTGCTGTTGGACGAAGCGACCTCCGCGCTGGATACGGAATCGGAGCGCCACGTCCAGGCCGCGCTGGACGGCCTGATGGCGGACCGCACCACCTTGGTGATCGCGCACCGTTTGTCCACCGTGGTCGATGCCGATCTGATCTATGTCCTCAGCCAAGGGCGGGTGATCGAACAAGGCACCCACACCGAACTGGTGGCCAAGGGAGGGCAATATGCGAACCTCTACCAGCTTCAATTCGCCGCCGACGACGCCATAGATGTCCCAGCCAATGATGTCTCAGCCCCTGCTTAGGAGCGCCGCGTGAAACTTCACAAGCGCATTTTCGAACAACCCTGGGCGCAGTCTTTGGTGTCGTTGCTGATTGCTTCGTATGTGCGCTTCGCGTACCTCACCAGCCGTTGGGAGGTGCGCGGCTGGAACAATATCCAAGGCCAAGTCGATGCCGGGCAACCGGTGATTTTGTGCTTTTGGCATGCACGCATGATTCTTTCGATGTATGGATGGAAACACACCCACAAACTCAACATGCTCAGCACGCCCCACCGCGACGGCAAAATCGCCGCACTCAGCTATAACCGCCTGGGCATCAACACCATCTGGGGTTCGACCAAAAAAGGCGGTTCTGAGGCCGCACGCGCCATGATCAAAGCGCTTAAGTCCGGCGAGACCGTGGCCATCACCCCCGACGGTCCTAAAGGTCCGCGCCAGCGCCTGCAATCGAGCCCCATCGACATCGCACGCATGAGCGGCGCTAAACTGGTGCTGGTGACCGCAACATCATCGAACAGCAAAATTTTAAACACTTGGGACCGTTTGCAAATTCCCAAACCGTTCGGGCGCGGCGTGATTTGGGCCGACGCCGCCATCGACGTTCCGCGCAAGGCCAGCAATGACGAGTTGGAAGCCCTGCGCCAGTCCGTCGAGGACCGGCTCAACGCCATGATGCAAGAACTCGATCGCGAGTTTGGCTTCGAGACGCCGCCCCCCGCCGAACTGCCCATTCCCCCGGACGTGCTGACGCGTAAAGAGGAGGAGCGCGCGCCATGAAGCTGTCGCTCTACCGCATGGCCACAACCTTGGGCGGACCTTTGATCCGCCTCTATCTGAACATGCGCCTCAAACGCGGTAAGGAAGACCCGGCGCGGTTCCAAGAACGCCTTGGCCGCGCGTCGGTGCCGCGCCCCGATGGCAAGGTTGTGTGGATGCACGCCGCCAGCGTCGGCGAATCTTTGTCCATATTGCCGCTGGTGGAGCGCGTGCTCAGCGATTTCCCGGGCTGGTCTGTGCTGGTCACCACAGGCACCGTCACCTCGGCACGGCTGATGACGGACCGCTTGCCCAAAGGTGCGGTGCACCAATACGTGCCGGTAGACCGCGTGTCCTATGTGCGGCGTTTTTTGGAACACTGGCGGCCCGACTTGGCGCTGTGGGTGGAAAGCGAGTTTTGGCCCAATTTGGTGATTGAAACCCGCGCCAGCGCCGTGCCCATGGTGGTGCTGAACGGACGCATGTCGGAAAGCTCGTTCAAGGGTTGGCGAAAGAACCGCGCCATGATCAAACGCCTTCTCTCCGCCTTTCCACTGGTTTTGGCGCAAAGCGAAAAAGACGGCCAACGGTTTCACACCTTGGGTGCGAAAACCGTCAATGTCGTGGGCAACCTGAAATATGCAGCCGGTGCGTTGCCGGTCGATCAGGCCGCCTTGACGAAAATTCAAGATGCCGTGAAGTCTCGGCCTCTGTGGCTCGCCGCCTCCACCCATCGTGGCGAAGAAACCATTTGCGGGCGTGTTCACAACATGCTGAAAGCGGATCACCCCGATCTTTTAACCGTCATCGTACCACGCCATCCCGACCGTGGTGAAACGGTAGCGGCGGAACTGAAAGGCTTAGGTCTCAGCGTCGCGCGCCGCGCCGCGGACGAGGCGATCACGGACCACGAAATTTACGTCGCCGATACCATGGGTGAACTGGGCTTGTTTTACCGCCTATGCGACATCGTCTTCATGGGTAAATCCTTAGTCGATGGTGGCGGGCAGAACCCCATCGAACCGTCACAGTTGTCATGCGCCTTGATCTTCGGCAAGGACATGAGCAATTTTGAAGAGATATCCTCCACATTGGCGCGGGCTGGCGCTGCGCGGTGGGTCAACGATGAGCTTGAGTTATACACGTGCGTCGAGATGCTGATGAGCGATGAGCCGACCCGTAAAAAAGCCGCCACGGCGGCGTTCGAAACGGCGCGCGCCGAAGCGGGCGTGTTGGAGCGGGTGATGGACGCTCTTTCCCCCTATTTCACACATGAATCGGCGGATCACACCGCAATGGGAGATCGCCATGCGCGCACCTGATTTCTGGGACCGGAAAACCAATGGCGTGCTGCCCAGCCTCTTGCGCCCTCTGGGTTGTCTCGTTGCGGGGCTGAGCGCCATGCGCCGCAAGGCCGCCGCGCCCTGGCGCGCGCCGGTGCCGGTGATCTGCGTCGGAAATCTGGTTGCGGGCGGCGCGGGCAAGACCCCGGTCGCCATCGATATTGTGTCCCGACTAAAAGCCCTGGGCGCGGATGTCCACGTGGTCTCGCGCGGCTATGGCGGAACGGAACTTGGGCCGACAAAGGTCGATCCGACGCGCCACACCAGTCGCGAAGTGGGCGACGAGCCCTTGTTGCTGGCGCGCGCCGCCCCCACTTGGGTCAGTCGCGAGCGGCGCAAAGGCATCGAGGCCGCCGTCGAGGCCGGGGCCCAGATCGTCGTGATGGATGACGGCTATCAAAACCCCAACATCGAAAAAGACCTTTCGCTTTTGGTCGTTGACGGCGGTTACGGCTTCGGCAACGCTCGCGTGATGCCGGCAGGCCCCTTGCGCGAACCCGCCGATGCGGGTTTGGCGCGCGCCGACGCCGTGGTGCTGTTGGGCGCGGACGAGGCCGACGTCTGGGGCCGCGTGCAACGCCTTGGTTATAAGAAATTGAACGTGCTGCGCGCTAAGCTGGAACCCATCGGTGACTTCGCCGACCTCAAAGGCCAGAACGTTTTCGCTTTCGCCGGGATTGGGCGACCGGAAAAGTTCTTTAAAACCCTGGAAGAGATCGGCTGTAAGCTGGCGGGCTGTCGCGCCTTCGACGACCACCACCCCTATACGGAGGCCGAAGTGCTCACCATCATCGCCGACGCCGTGGACACGCCGGTTCTGACCACCGCCAAGGATCACGTGCGTCTCAGCCCCAAACAACAAAAGCGCGTGCGTGTTCTCGACATCGCGCTGCAGTGGAAAAACACGGATGAAATCGACGCCCTCCTCACACCGTTCGTCACTCTTCTGGGCGCGGATACGAACGAGGATATAAGCCCGAATGGCTGAATCCGTTACGCCTGTCAGCACCCGCCAGGCCACTGTGGTCGATTATCTGGGCGCGGGTTTTGCGTATACGGCGCTGTCGGTCCTGCGCCTCTTGCCATTTGGCTTGGTGTCCGCGTTGGGCGGGGGGCTTGCCCGGACCTTTGGGCCGATGCTGAAGCCGTCCAAGGCCGCGCGTGCAAACCTGAGCATTGCTTTTCCCGATAAAAGCGGGGCGGAGATCAAACAAATCGTGCGCGACGTGTGGGAGAATATGGGCCGCACCGCGTTCGAGTTCGCGGTCATGGATCATTTGCTCACAGACCAGGGCAGGCACAGGGTCGAGATTGAAGGTCAAGACAACATCGACACCGCCTTCGCCACCGGCAAACCGGTGTTGTTTTTCGGCGCGCACCTGGGCAACTGGGAACTGCTGCCCGTGTCGGCGGGGATCATTGGGTTCGGCGTTCATGTGTTTTACCGCGCGCCCAACAATCCCCTTTTACAGAAGGTGTTCGCCAAACGCACCAGCACCGGCGAATTGATCCCCAAAGGCGCACCTGGGGCGAAGCGGGCGTTTAGCCTGCTCAAACGCGGTGAAAATCTCGGCATCTTGGTCGATCAAAAGCTCAACGACGGCATCGAAGTGCCGTTTTTCGGACGCGACGCCATGACCGGCACCGCGCTGGCGGAATTCGCGCTGCGTTTCGACGCACCGATGGTGCCGATCCAATGCATCCGCCTGCCCGGTGCGCGGTTCAAGCTGATCTACCATCCCGCCCTTGAGGTGACGCGCACCGACGACAAAAAAACCGACGTGCGCACCATCATGACCGACGTCAACGCGATGATGGAAAGTTGGATCCGCGAAAACCCCGGCCAGTGGCTGTGGCTGCACAAGCGCTGGCCTCGCTAACCTTCTTCTCCATAGACCTGAACCGTAAAGCCCTCTTCTGCCGAGGGCGGAACAAAGTATTCAGTGATCACATCGAAGTCGGCTTCGCTGGGCGCGAACGGATGCGCCCCCGTCGCGTTTCGTTGACGCAGCCGCGCCTTACAGACGTCGTCCGCAACATCCAAAAAATGCAGCACGTGCGCCGCATTGACGTTGTCAAGGAGCCCGCACATCCAACGGCGTTGTCCCAACGTATTGGCGGAAAAATCCAAAACGACGCTGAGGCTGCTTTGCAGCAGCTGTTCGACATGCGGTCCCAAGGCGTCGCGCAGTCTGGCGGAGTACGTCACGTAATCCTGCAAAGACTGGAGCTCACCGGGGTACAGATGGGCCAACAAGACATCCTCGCTGAGAAGGACGGTCTGCGGTTCTTCCGCCAAACGGTGGGCCAAAGTCGATTTACCGGCGGCGATCTTACCGCACAGAAGATGCAAAGTCGGTGTGTTTCGAGACATGTGTGCTCAATCCTTTTTGGGGCAGCGGCGCACGCCGTCCCCACATTACAGACACGATGATTGAGGCCCGGCCTAAGGACTTAGGCCGGGTTGGTAATTCGCCCCGCGCCCAGGCAGGCGCTCGACAATTCAATCTGTCTGTATGAACACATGTGATCTGCTTAGCAGACACCGCGTAATTGGGCAAATACGATTGCGGTTATTGCTGCGACACAACCTTCGCCATCGCCCCTGTTGCCAGCATCGGGTCCAAATGCACCGACTTCCAGGTCATACCCCAGTGCAGATGCGGTCCGGTGACGCGTCCGGTCTTACCCACCGTGCCGATGGGATCACCTTGTTTGAGCACTTGGCCTTCAACGACGAAAATATCGTCCATGTGGGCGTAAACCGTGGTGAGGCCGAGGCCGTGGTCGATCATCACCGTCTTGCCGGTGTAAAACATATTCCGATGAACCAGCGCCACCACACCGTCGCACGGCGCGGTGATGGTGGAGCCCCGCGGGGCGGCGATATCCACACCGTTATGCGGGCTTTTGGGTTTGCCGTTCAAAATGCGCTGCGATCCGAACACCCCGGATATGGGCCCCGTCACCGGCCAGCGAAACCCGGTGAGAAAGCGCGCCTCGTCACTTATGGAAGCCCGCACGCGCCAAATTTTTGCATTATCGGCCTTGATGCGCGCCACGTCTTCGGGCTTGGGCGTAACTTTGCGCGCGGGCAGGCCATCAATACGCTGAATTTTGTAGTCCTGCTTGGCAATGGCCATGATGCGCTCTTTCGCTTCGCCGCCCGGTGTGGTGACCTTCAGCACCGCTTTGGCCTTGGCGTCTCGCCCGAAGCCGATGACAAACGCTCCATCGGTGGCGGTGTCGACGGCTTCCCCGTCCAACGTCACGTGCGCGCCGGGAACCGATTTACCGATCACCAAACCGCCTTGCTTAAACGCGCCGTGCAGCTCCAAGGCGTGGGCCGGCAAGGCGAACAACGCCAAAACAACAACCAAAACTCTCACAGCAAGCTCCCTTGGCGCGTATCGGCCTTTTTTGCAGATTTGACTTTTTTGGGCCTAGCCGGGGCATTCCCCGTCACCCGCGCACCGACATCACCGCCCTTCATCTTGATCGAAATGTCATCGCCAGGGGCCAGATCGCTCGCCATGGTGACGGCCTTGCCTTTCGCATCGGTAACCAAAGCGAAGCCGCGTTCCAAAACACGCTCGTAAGACAAACCGTCCAGCAGCCGCGTCGTTTGTTGCAAATGACGCCTGCGCGCTTCGGTGAGGCGTCCCCCGGCGCGCGCCAAGGCGTCGGTGCGGCTGTTTAAGCGATCGCGCGCATATACGATCCGCACACGCGGCGACGCCAAAGCGCCCGCCACTTCCGCCAAACGGCGATGGCGGCGATGAAGGCCCGTTTGCAGGCTCCCCGCTAGACGCTCCGCCCAATCATCCAAGCGCTGGCGCTGGCTGGCAACCAGGCTATTGAGATCAGGTAGCCCGCGCGCCAAACCTTGCAAATGGGTTTTGCGCTCGGACACCACCCGCCCCGCCGCGCGCATCAACCTAGCACCATCGTCTTGCACCTGGGCCAGCAGCTCAGTGCGCACCGGCACCGCCATTTCCGCCGCTGCGGTGGGCGTCGGCGCGCGCAGGTCGGACGCGAAATCGATCAAGGTGGTGTCGGTTTCGTGGCCCACCGCGCTGATCAGCGGAATGGCGCTTTCGGCCGCCGCACGGACCACGTTTTCTTCGTTGAACGCCCACAGGTCTTCCAACGAGCCACCGCCGCGCGCGACGATCAAAACATCGGGGCGCGGAATATCGCCACTTGGCTTGAGGCGGTTGAAGCCCGCGATGGCGTTGACGATTTGGTCCGCCGCGCCGTCGCCTTGAACCAGCACCGGCCACACCAAAACGCGACGTGGAAAGCGGTCGTTCAAGCGATGCAAAATATCGCGGATGACCGCACCGGTGGGCGATGTCACCACGCCGATCACATCGGGCAGCATGGGAATCGGGCGCTTTTCAGCCGCGTCGAACAGGCCCTCGGCGGCGAGTTTCTTGCGCCGATCCTCCAAAAGCTTCAAAAGTGCGCCTTCACCCGCGATCTCCACGGATTCCACCACAATTTGGTAGTTGGAACGCCCCGGATAGGTGGTCAGCCGCCCGGTGGCGATCACTTCAAGGCCGTCCTCGGGCTCGACGCCCAGGCGCGCGGCCGAGCCACGCCAGCACACCGCATCGAGAACCGCATCGTCGTCTTTCAGCCGAAAATAGAGATGGCCCGACCCGGCACGCTTAAAACCGGAGATTTCGCCGCGCACGCGCACGAAGGCGAACGAATCCTCCACCACGCGTTTAAGATGGCCCGAAATCTCCGAAACCGAAAAAATCGGTACATTTAAGCCAGTTTCCGTCATTTCACGAACCTTAGGGTCCAAACGCATTGAAACGATCCATTTCGCGTTGGCGATTTTATCAAAGGTTAGGAGACAAGTCGCTGGAATATTGGGAATATTTCAAGACTTATCGACACGGCCTTTGATAAAAGCGCCAACGCCCTTCGGGTTGTGCCCGGAAAACCGACCGCCACGTCAACAGCGCTTGAATATGCTTTGGCATGTCCTGCACGCTGTATTCCTCGCATTCGGCTTTCCGGGCGCAACGAAATTGTATCGTTTCAATGAGTTTGGATCCTAAGTCGGTTTGCTGTTCACTCCCGCGAGACAGTATGTATGATACGAAGGCACGCGGCAAAAAAAGTCGCGAAAATGATTTTTAGTCTTGAGAGAGACGTCAAGAAGTCCAGGAGGCTTTTGCCGATGAAGGTTTCGTCATGAAAGTATTGGTCGTTGGTTCAGGTGGACGCGAGCACGCACTGTGCTGGGCGATCGCAAAATCACCAAAGTGTGACAAGCTCTATGCGGCACCAGGCAATGCCGGAATCGCGGAGGTGGCGGAGTGCGTCAAAGTCAAAGCCGAGGACGTTGACGGCTTGGTGAAATTCGCCAAATCGAAAAAGATCGACTTCGTCGTCGTCGGCCCCGAGACCCCTTTGGTGAACGGTCTGGTCGACAAGCTTGAAAAAGTCGGCATCAAGGCCTTCGGTCCCTCCCAAAAAGCCGCCCAGCTGGAAGGCTCCAAAGCGTTCATGAAGGACCTGTTGGCGAAGTACAACATCCCCACCGCCGAATACGGTGTGTTCGACGAGCCGGACGCCGCCAAGGAATTCATCATGAAACAGGACGGTCCCGTGGTCGTGAAGGCCGACGGGCTGGCCGCAGGCAAGGGCGTGATTGTCTGTCACAATAAGAACGAAGCTTACGCCGCCATCGATCACATCATGATCGAGCGCGCCTTTGGAAATTCCGGCGACGAAGTTCTGATTGAAGAATTTATGCCTGGGGAGGAAGTCAGTTTCTTCGCCCTGGTCGACGGTACAACCGCCGTCGCCATGGCCTCGGCCCAAGACCACAAAGCCGTGCACGAAGGCGACGTCGGTCCCAACACCGGCGGCATGGGGGCGTATTCACCGACCCCGGCGATCGACAAAGTCTTGCACAAGAAAATCATGGCCGAGATCATCCAGCCGACCATCGACGGCATGGCCGCCGAGGGCTACCCCTTCAAGGGCGTGCTGTTCGCCGGTTTGATGATCACCAAGGACGGCCCTAAGGTTCTGGAATACAACGTTCGCTTCGGCGACCCGGAATGCCAAGTCTTGATGGCGCGCATGAATTCCGATGTGCTCGAAGCGTTGCTGGCGTGCGCCGAGGGCAAGCTCAAAGACACCAAAATCACCTGGAAAAAAAGTGCGGCCCTGGTGGTTGTCATGGCCGCCGACGGCTATCCCGGAAAATATGCCAAAGGCACGAAAATCAACAATCTGGATGCGGCGAGCGCCGCCAAAGGGGTGGAGATTTTCCACGCCGGAACGAAACTCAAGGACAAAAAAATCGTCTCCGACGGCGGCCGCGTCCTGGGCGTTACGGCCATCGGCAAAACGGTCAAGGATGCGCAGGACAAAGCTTATCAAGCCGTCAACGCCATCGAATGGCCCGATGGGTTCTGTCGCCACGACATCGGCTGGCGGGCTGTCGAACGCGAAAAGGCTTAATCCATGGATGAGCAAACGCGCACCAACGTCGAGGCCGCCGCGTGGCGAAGCTTCGTTCAGCATCTGCAAAAACGCACCGACGTGCAAAATATCGATTTGATGAACCTATCGGGTTTTTGCCGCAACTGCCTTTACAAGTGGCTGTTGGAAGCCGCCGAAAACCAGGGCGCGGAGCTATCAAAAGACGACGCCATACAAGCCGTCTACGGTATGAGCATCGACGAATGGAAAGCCAACCACCAAACCAAGGCCAGTGAAGAACAACTGAAGCTGTTCGAAGACACCAAGCCGCTGCACTCAGCCATCAGCGGGCACCGCTAATTCACAAATCAGGTCCCCCGGCGTCGTCAGTCTGAACCCTATACTTAGACCAACGAGGTGCCCAAATGGCCTGTTACATCGTCAACCGCAACGCGCAATCGAACGGCGATCACGAAGTGCACACCGAACACTGCGAACACTTGCCCGACTTGGACAACCAAGTTCCGCTGGGGTCGCACGATAGCTGCCGCCCGGCAGTCGTAAAAGCGAAAGCCATCTACGCCAAGTCCAATGGCTGTGCGTACTGCTGCCCCGACTGCAACACCGGCTAAGCGCCCAAGCGCCCCGTTCAAAATCCGGCCTAACGTTTTTGACGAAAAAACGTCTTCAGCATTTCCCCCGACGCCGTTTCGAACAGTCCGCCGTAAACCTCGGGGCTGTGGTGGCAGGTGGGTTGGTGAAAGATCGCGGGGCCGTGCTCGACGCCGCCCATCTTGGGATCGTACGCACCGAAATAGACCCGCCGGATGCGCGCGAACGAAATCGCCGTGGCGCACATGGCGCACGGCTCCAGCGTAACGTAAAGATCGCACCCCACCAACCGGGCCGAGCCCGCCTGCTGGGCGGCTTGGCGGATGGCCAACAGTTCCGCGTGGGCCGTGGGATCGTCGAGTTCTTCTGTCCGGTTGCCTGCACAGGCGAGCACCGCGCCGGTTTCAGCCGCGACAATCACGCAGCCGACCGGAACCTCACCGCGCTCAAACGCGCGCTCGGCTTCCAAAAGCGCCATTTTCATGAAGGTTTCACTGGACTTCGTCATGGGCCGAGGGTGCAGACCTTGGCCGGTTCCGTCAAGTCTTCTTGCCCCCACGCGCGCGGGGACTTACATTGCCCCTATGACAACAGATCTCATCACGCCCGACCTCATCACGCCCGTTATCGGCATTCCGTTGGACAGCGAAACCGGGGGCGACGGGGAATACTCCAAATTCCCTTGGTATGCGCTGCGCCAAAACTACATCTCAGCCGTGGTCAAGGCCGGTGGGTTGCCGCTGTTGCTGCCCCATGAGCCGAGCCTTCTCGATATTTATACCGACGATATCGACGGCCTGCTCGTCACCGGCGGCAACTTCGATGTCGATCCGACCCTCTACGGCGCGACCACCACCCACGACACGGTGAGCACCAAGGACGATCGCACCGCGTTCGAGATGGCGATGTTGCAAGGCGCGATGAAGCGCGACGTGCCGGTGCTCGGCATCTGCGGCGGTCAGCAACTGCTGCATGTGGCGCTGGGCGGCACGCTCATCCAGCACCTCCCGGATGAACTTCCAGATGCCCTGCCCCATGAACAGCCCAACCCCCGCGATGAGGTCGGCCACGACGTGGAAGTGTTGCCCGGCACCATGCTTCACGACATTGTGGGTAAGCCCCACATTCAAGTGAACAGCGCCCACCATCAGGCCGCGCGCGACGAGCCTGCGGGATTGAAAATCAACGCCCGCGCCCCCGATGGCGTGATCGAAGGCTGCGAAGCGACCAATATGACCTTTTGCCTAGGCGTGCAATGGCACCCCGAATTTGAAATCACCGACACGGACGTGCGCATTTTCGCCGCGTTCATCGAGGCCGCGCGCGAGTATGCCATAGGACGCGAAAACGACGATGACTGACCAAGAAGCCTCCCCAACCGAGACCGATAAACCCGCTGAGAAGGGGGAGCGCATCGCCAAGGTGATGGCGCGCGCTGGCCTGTGTTCGCGCCGCGACGCGGAACGCTGGATCACTGAGGGTCGCGTGCGGGTGAACGGCAAAGCCATTGATACCCCCGCAACCTTCATCACCGACCCAACCACCGTGGTGGTCGATGGCAAGCCCCTGTCGGCGCCCGCCGAAGCCCAGTTGTGGCGCTACCACAAGCCGCCCGGACTGGTCACCTCGCACAAGGACGACCAAGGGCGCGACACGGTCTTCGACCAATTGCCTCGTGAAATCGGGCGCGTGGTGTCGGTCGGGCGTCTCGATTTGAATTCCGAAGGATTGCTTTTGCTGACCAACGACGGCGGACTGGCGCGCGAGTTGGAACTGCCGTCCAACGACTGGGTGCGCACCTACCGGGTTCGCGTGTTCGGTTTTGTGGACGATGAAAAGCTCGCATCCCTAAAAGACGGCATCACCTTCGAAGGCGTGAAGTACGGCTCCATCAACGCTCGCATCGAAAAGAAAACCGGGCGCAACGCGTGGCTGATCGTATCGCTGACGGAAGGCAAAAACCGCGAAATCCGTCGTGTCATGGAATTTCTCGAATTGCAGGTGAACCGCCTGATCCGCACCAGTTACGGCCCCTTCCGCCTCGACAACCTGGAACGCGGCGACGTCCAACAAGTGCCGCGCCGTCAAATGATCGACCAGTTGGGCGGCAAACTGGACGTCGCGGGCGCACCAACCAAAACAACCAAAAAGGGCTGGGCCAAGGCAAAGGCCAAACCCAACCCCAAGCCCAAAACGCGCAAACCCCGCACGGACAAAAAGATCGCGGGAAAGCCGGGCTCGGGAAAATCGCACACGCCAAAGCCGTCAACGCACAAGCCGCGCGCATGATCTCGCCATGCGCATAGTCGGGGGCAAGCACAAAGGCCGCCCATTGGCCGCACCCCAGGGCCGCGACACCCGCCCGACATCCGACCGTGCGCGTGAAGCCATGTTCAATGTGCTTGAGCATCTCAGCGTTGGGCCGGGCCTAGAGGGCGCGTGGGTCATCGACCTGTTCGCGGGCACAGGCGCCCTGGGACTGGAAGCCCTGTCGCGCGGTGCGGCGCACGCTACGTTCGTCGAATGCCATCGTGGCGCTGTAAAGACCTTAAACGCCAACATCATTGCCTTAAAAGAGACCGACCGCACCACCGTGCTGCCCATCAAGGTCGCAGCCTTAAACAACGTTACAGCAAACGCCGTCGATTATGCATTTATGGATGCGCCTTACGATAAGGGGCTCACCGAACCCGCCCTTGATGCATTGGCCGAATGGGGCTGGCTCAAACCCGAAACGGTCGTCATGGTCGAGGTCGGCGCGCGCGAAATATTGTCGCCGCCTCAAGGGTTTGAGATGGTGAAAGAAAAAAATTACGGTGCGGCGCGGGCCGTGTTCCTCGCGTTCCGTCCGTAACCGCGAACACCCCATATTCACACATGGTTATTGTATTACTCTTTTATCATGTATTTTGGAGACGTATTTAATTACATTATTTTTGTGTGGATTTTACCCCCATAAATGGTTTAGAACAAATCCATCAAGTGCTCCGGCATCCACAGTTCAACGATACAACGCCCTTATGGAGGTTTCACGAATGGCCGCACTGCCGCTTTACATTATGATCAGTTCCGCTGACCGCGATAAACTGCAACTTGCTTCTATGATCGCCTCGGTCGCGGCGGTATCCGAGCGCCCGGTTCACGTCTTCGTGTCCATGGGCGCGATCAAAGTGTTCGACAAGACCGCCAGCGGCAACGGTCGCTATGGCGACAGCGCGTTCAACGCGGAACTTTGCGACAAAAATGCACCCGACCCAATTGAAATGTTCAGCCAGGGCAAAATGCTCGGCGACATGACGATGTGGGCGTGCTCCATGGTGCTCGACGTTTTGGGTTGGGAAGAAAGCCGTTTGGTCGAAGATCTGTTCGACGGTCAAATGGGGCTGACCAAGTTCCTGTCCGACGCCGAGGAAGGCCAGCTCCTCTCCATGTAAATTCCCCCAACATCAACGAACGCACCTTGATAATCGGTGCACTACATAAGCCCAGGAGGCCAATACAACATGAGTGAACGAAAAATAATCGATGCCCGCGGGTCATTTTGCCCCGGCCCGCTGATGGAACTCATCGCGGCGCTGAAGCTTTTGCAAGTGGGCGATGAAGTCGAAATTCTTTCCACCGACCAAGGTACGGCCAAGGACGTTCCCGAATGGTGCGAAAAGGTCGGCCACGAAACGGTCGAATCCGGTGAAAAGGACGGCCACTGGTTCGTGGTCGTGCGCAAAGCAAAATAACCATCGTCAATCGACACGTCACGATCTTGGGGATATGTGGCGCGCAACACACTAGGGAGGTATTCAATGTCAAAGAAGGTTCTTATCGTTGGTGGCGGCCTTGCAGGCACCATCATCGCAAATGGTTTGTGTCGTCATATCAGCACGGAACTGCGCAAAGGCGACGTGTCCATCACCATGTTGGGCACCACCGACACCCACATGTATCAACCGGGCTTGCTCTATGTTCCGTTCGGCAAAATTCGTGAACGCGAACTGTTCCGCCCACAGCGCAAAGTTCTCGACAAGCGCGTGATCTTCCACGTCGACCCAGCGTCCAACATCGATGTCGACAACAAGAAAGTCACCTGTGCATCCGGCGCGGTTCACGAATACGACTACCTTGTCATCGCGACCGGTTCGCGTCTGATGCCGCAAAACATCCCCGGCATGGAAGAAGGCGCACATTGGCTCTACGACCTGGACGGCGCACGCAAGATGCGCGACGCGCTGGATAACTTCGAAGGCGGTAAGGTGATCGTTAACGTCAACGCACCGCACAAATGCCCGGTCGCGCCGCTGGAAATCACCTTCATGCTGAAGGAATATCTGGAAGGCAAGGGGCTGTGGGACAAGTCCGAGATCACCTACACCTATCCGATCGGTCGTTTGCATGCGCTTGAGCCCGTCGCCGAATGGGCCAAGCCCGCGATGGATGAAGTGGGTATCAAGTACGAAACCTTCTTCAACACCAAGGAAGTCGATCCCACCGGCAAAACCATTTCATCGGAAGAAGGCGTTACGTTGGACTACGACCTGTTGGTCACCATCCCGCCGCACGCCGGCGCCGAAGTCATCACCGATTCCGGCCTGGGCGACGGCGGTTGGGTGCCGACTCACAAAACCAAGCTGCTGCGCGAAGGCTCCACGGACGTGTTCGTGTGTGGCGACACCACCAACATTCCGATCTCGAAAGCCGGTTCCACCGCACACTTCGAAGCCGATACCGTAATCGACAACCTGGCGTCTCTTTTGACCGAAAACCGCTGGGCGCGCGATTACGACGGCAAAGTGTTCTGCTTCGTTGAAACGGGCATGAAGACGGGCACATATGTGTGGTTCGACTACAAGACGCCGCCGAATCCGGGTGCGCCTTCGCAGATGATCCACTGGTTCAAGCTGGCTTACAACCGTCTGTATTGGTTGTCCGCCCGTGGCTTGCTGTAAGGGAGTGCTGACATGAGCGAGACACAGGAAAACACCCTTCGTCTGGTCCAGGCGGCATCCGAAGCGATGACCGACGGCATGGTCGAACGCATGGCCACCACCGGCGGAAATGCGTTGGAAGTGCTGGACCGTCTCAATGAAGACGACACCAAAGATGCGATCATGAGCACCATCGACCGCTTGACCGAGCTGCATAGCTCAGGCGCGCTCGACACATTGTTCGACCTCGTGATCTTGATGCACGGTGCGCGGTCCGCGGTCACCGATTCCATGGTTGAACGCCTAGTGGTCTGGGCAGAGACCATGATCAACAATGTCGCCAACGAACATCTGGCCGAATTCGCCGGGGAAACCGTTGACGCCATGCACGAAGCCGCAGTGGATACGGCCCAGCACAAATCCAGCGGCGGCCTGATATCGACCATCGGCATGCTCAGCAAGCCGGAAACCCAGCAGGCCATCAAATTCATGATGAATTTTGCGTGCCGGATGCAAAAAAACGTCTCCGACTCTCAGGGATTGGGAAACGAATAAACTGATCTTTCGTTTTATTGACCCTCCATCGCCGTGGTTCCCCTGCTGGAGCCACGGCGTTTTTTTGAGGCTATTACCCGGATCGATAAATCTACTTTTGAGTGATATTAGGGTTTTCCCTACTATCTTAAAGGGAAACTCTAGATTGTTTCCATATCCACATGAGCTTAGTGTCTTTGGTTCATCAATTCCAAACAGGAAGGCACTCAAATATGAACTTCAAATCACTCACCGCATGCGCAGCGGTATTGGGCGCTGTCGCAGGGATGTCCTCGTCAGTGATGGCCGGGGAAAGCGAGCAAAACGATTACCGCACCATTTACCAAGATGGGCATGTCGAGTATGGCAAGATCGGCGATTCTTACACCGCCGATCTGGTGCTGTATGTGGCCGGCAATCAGTTCATGGTCATGGAGGAACTGATCAAGGACTTCTTGAAAAAGCACCCTGACGTCAAAAACGCCTATGTCGAAACCATTCCTCCCGGCCAAATTCTCAAGGGACAGCTCCTCAAGCAAGGCCGAATCAACGGACAGAATACCGCCATGAACCCGGACGTTTACGCCAGCGTCAACCTCGGACACCTGAAACAACTCCATGCCAAAGGGCTGATGGACAAGTATAAAATCTACACCCACAATAAGCTCGAATTGATGGTCGCCGAGGGCAACCCCAAGGGAATCAAGGGACCCGAGGATCTGGCGCGTGACGACCTTGTGCAATCGCACCCCAACCCGCTTACCGAGGGCATTTTCAAGTTTTACGGTTCTGCAATGCTCAAGGAGATGGGGTTGTATTCCAAAGTCACGGGTGACGCCATGTGCAAAGGGTGCTGGGCGATCGAAGGCAAAACCTGGTTCACCCAACGCCATCACCGCGAAACGCCGGAGCGAATCGAAAAGGGCGAAGCGGATGTCGGCATCGTTTGGACCACGGAAATCATAGAAGCGCAAAAACACAACCGAGCAATCAGCGGCGTGTCCATTCCCGCCCCACTCAACAAAGCCGATAAAGTCGGTTACGCCATCGGCGTGCTGAAAAACGGCCGCAACCATGACGCCGCCATGCACTATGTCGGTTATCTGCGCACCGATGCGGCACAAAACATCTATGCGAAGTACGGTTTCGTCAAAGCGACCCACGAGGAAACGGCGTTGAAGGCAATTCCGCAATCTTAACTCTGGACACTAAGGAGGCGCGCTTCATTTCAAATCTGTATCTTCGCTCACGGTCCACGTATGCCCTTGACGGAGAACATCATTGAGATTGCAGGTCGCCTCCGACGTCTCTCTTTCCACCATTTTGCGGATTTCGACTTCGAAAACATGCCCCGGCTTGCAGTACAATACCCCCATGGCGACGGGGAATTCGGGCTCGTTCATGTCGGCGAGAAGACAAGCGAGCATCTTGTCGGTTTCATCGTGAACCAAGACATCGTCTTCGCTGACGCCATTTTCGCCAACGCTTACGACCTCCAACGCCAACGCGCCGGGTTTGATCCGCAACCCTTTGCTTCGCTCTTTGCCAAACAACAACGGCTTGCCGTGCTCGACATGGATTTGCGTGTCGGCGGCCTTATCCTTGGCGGTGAAGGCGGAAAAAGCACCATCGTTGTAAACGACGCAATTTTGGAAGATCTCAACGAATGACGTGCCCTTGAACGCGTGTGCGCGCTTCAATGTGGCGGTCAGTTCTTTTTGCGCAGTGTCCACGGCGCGCGCCACGAAATGCCCGCCCGAACCCAGCGCCAACTGGACCGCGGAAACAGGGTTTTCAATGCTGCCCAACGGCGACGAAGGCGAGCGCGTTCCGGCCCGAGAGGTCGGCGAGAACTGGCCTTTGGTGAGGCCGTAGATTTCATTGTTGAACAGCAGAAATTGAACATCGACGTTTCGCCGCACCAAGTGGACGAAGTGGTTTCCGCCGATCGACAGCGCATCGCCGTCGCCTGATACGATCCACACATCCAGGTCCGGATTGGCGAGCTTGACGCCAGTGGCGATGGCGGGCGCACGTCCGTGGATGGCATGAAAGCCATAGGTCGACATATAGTACGGAAAGCGCGATGCACAGCCGATTCCTGACACGAAAACCGTGTTTTCGGTCTTGGCCTCGACATCCGCGAGGGTCTTTTGCACGGCCTTGAGGATTGCATAATCGCCACACCCCGGACACCACCGCACCTCTTGATCGGAGGCAAAATCCTTGGGCGAGCGTTTTGGCGCTACTGTCGTTTCGTTCATTGTGCGGCCTCCAGATGGGCGCGGATCGCGTCTTCGAGTTCATGGATCTTGAACGGCTGGCCCGTGACTTTGTTCAGGCCCTTGGCATCGATGAGGTACTGGTCGCGCAACACCTTGCTAAACTGACCGCTGTTCATTTCCGGAACCAAAACACGCCGATAGCCGGATAACAACGCACCCAAGTTTGCGGGCAAGGGCCAAATGTGGCGAACATGCACGTGACTGACGGGCAGCCCTTCGTCCAGAAGGTTGCCGACCGCGCGGCTGATGGGGCCGAAGGTCGAGCCCCAGCCGACCACCACCAGCGGACCGCTTTCGGCTCCGGCTTCGACCTGCTGATCGGGAATATCGCGCACCACGCCGTCGATTTTAGCGGCGCGTACATCCGTCATCTTCTGGTGATTGTCGGGATCGTAAGAGATATCGCCCGTCTCAAAGCTTTTTTCCAACCCCCCGATGCGGTGCTCAAGACACGCCGTGCCGGGAACGGCCCAAGGGCGGGCCAGCGTCACCTCATCGCGGATCGACGGATCGAAACACGGTCCTTGCATATGCAGGTCGTTGGGAAAGGGTTCCATTTCATCGACGTCGGGGATCAACCACGGCTCCGACGCGTTGCTGATATATCCGTCGCTCAAAAGAATGACCGGGGTCATGTATTTTGTGGCGATATGGCACGCTTTGATCGCCATCTCGAAACAGTCCGAAGGCGAGCGCGCCGCCATCACCACCAGAGGGCATTCTCCATTGCGCCCATAAAGCGCCTGCAACAAGTCCGATTGCTCTGTTTTGGTCGGCAAACCGGTGGACGGCCCGGCGCGTTGCGTGTTGATGACCACCAGCGGACGTTCCGCGCTGACGGCCAAACCTATGGCTTCCGCTTTCAGCGAGATGCCCGGTCCCGAGCTGGACGTCACCCCCAGCGATCCCGCATACGACGCGCCGATGGCGGCGCACACGGCCGCGATCTCGTCTTCGGCCTGGAACGTGACGATGTCGTGTTCCACCATTTTCGAAAGCGTATGCAACACCGGCGAGGCGGGCGTGATGGGGTAGGAGCAAAACACCAACCTCAATGCGGCAAGCTTGGCGCCGACGCCAAGCCCCCAGGCCATCGCTTGGGCGCCGGTAACCGTTCGGTACAATCCCGGTTCGATGTTCGGGGCGTGGGGTACGCTGAAGCTTTGCAGACCGTCGGCGACTTCCATCGTTTCCGCCAACGCATGACCGGCGTTGAGCGCCGCAACGTTGGCGTTTGCGATATCGGGGCGGGAAGCAAATTTAGTCTTGAGCCAATCGATGGTCGCTTGACGGTCGCGATCGAACATCCAGTAGACGAAGCCCAGGGTCCAGAAATTCTTGCAGCGCAGGGCCTCTTTTTTCGACAAGCCAAATTCGCTTACCGCATCCTGGGTCAGTCGGGATATGTCCATTGAGATGACGCGGTACGCCTTGAGGCTGTCATCTTTGAGCGGATCGGCCTCATAGCCCGCGCGGTGCAAATTGCGTTCTTGGAACGAGCCGTTGTCAACGATCAAAATGCCGCCAACCCTGAGCCCCGCAAGTTCCACCTTCAGTGCCGCCGGGTTCATCGCCACCAACACATCGAACTCATCGCCGGCGGTTTTGACAACCCGCGATCCGAAATTGATCTGAAAAGCCGACACGCCGAAAGTGGTCCCTGTTGGCGCGCGGATTTCGGCAGGATAGTCGGGAAATGTGGAAAGGTTGTTTTGCGCCACCGCCGTCGCCAGGGTGAATTGTCCGCCGGTGATTTGCATGCCGTCACCGGAATCGCCTGAGAACCGGACCACGGCGGATTCTAGGGTTTGGCGTGAAGTGGAATCGAGAGAAGTTGCTTTGGCAGAACCAGTCACAATCGGCGTCTTTCGTGTCAAAATTCAAAATAAGCGGATTTAAACCCGATGTTCGCTCAACTGAATGAACAACGCATTAAGAAGTTTTTGGGCTGTATAGTTTTGGTGACGCTCAACGCAGACGAGGTTTCATAAAACGGCTCTCGGCACGCAGGAAAATCAACGTTCCGGCTCAACATCTTTAGACTGACGTAAGGCTGTGATAAGTTTTTCCAGGTGCATTTCCTCGCCCAAAATCAGGTCTAACTTGTCCTGAATACCTTTGACGCTCTCATTGGTTCTGTAGGACAAGATAATAAGCTTCACGGAAACCAGAAACACGGCCGCTTCCAACAAAAGATCATGGGTAAATCCCTTAACGAACAGGGCTACGGTGAACAGGATAAAGGTGATCGCGATAACGACCATCGAACCCAAGCCAATATTTTTAATTTGATGTAGCATGATGCCCTAACTCCATGAAAGTTGGACGAAAAACAGTGTGCGTGCAGAGCCGACGAGCGTACTCTTGTGCTTAGCGCCGCCCGAACAATTTTTCGATGTCGCTGAGTTTCAGTTCCACGTAAGTCGGGCGGCCGTGATTGCATTGACCGGAATGGGGGGTGGCCTCCATTTCGCGCAACAAGGCGTTCATTTCGTCCGCATTCAGTCGCCGTCCAGCGCGGACCGAACCGTGGCACGCCATGGTCGAGGCCACGTCGGCGAGCTTTTCGTGCAGCGACAGCATCTCGCCCCATTCGGCCAGATCGTCGGCCAAGTCCTTGATCAGTTTCTGCACGTCGCTTTGTCCCAGCATCGCGGGCACTTCGCGCACCACCACCGCGCCCTCGCCGAACGGTTCGATCATCAGGCCAAGCTCCAGCAATTCGTCGATGCGTTTGTTCAGCCGCGTGGCGGACGGTTCGTCCAGTTCCACCACCTCAGGCAACAGCAAGCCCTGGCGCTTGATGCCACCCTCATCTAAGGCTTGCTTCATGCGCTCGTAAACGATGCGTTCGTGAGCAGCGTGCTGATCGACCACCACGATGCCATCTGCTGTCTGCGCCACGATGTAAGTTTCGTGCAACTGCGCGCGCGCTACGCCCAGAGGGTAGCCTTGTTCGACCGCCTCAGACTCCGCCCACGGCTGTTGTTCGCTACGCACCGTGGGTGGCATGTCGAAGTTGTGCAGCGGGGCTTGAAACTCTGCCGCGCGATCAGACAGGCCCGCTGACGGATAGCCACCGCTTTGGGATGGTCGCGATTGGTAAAGATGCCCACTGTGTCCTTGCTGAACAGCGCCCAACGCCGCATCCGAGACCGTGGTCGAGGCGCGATGCCCGGCGTCCGCCAACGCATGTTTGAGCGCGCTGACGATCAACCCGCGCACCAGCCCGGCGTCGCGAAAGCGCACCTCGGTCTTGGCCGGGTGCACGTTGACGTCCACCTGGTCAGGCGGGACCTCCAGATAGAGTGCAATGTAGGGATAGCGATCGTGAGCGAGAAAATCGCGATATGCACCGCGCACGGCACCGAAGAACAACTTGTCCTTCACGGGGCGGCCATTGACGAACATGTACTGCTGCTGGGCATTGCCGCGATTGAGCGTCGGCAGACCGATATGCCCGGTCAGGTGCAACCCTTCGCGTTCGGCTTCGACCAACAAGGCGTTATCGGAAAAGTCCCGCCCCATGATCGCACCAAGGCGGTCCAGGCGCTGGGTGAACAGATCGCCCTGCGCAGGGGCCAAGCGGATCACCGTGCGCGTGCCGTCCGACAGCGTAAAGCCCACCCCCGGATGCGCCATGGCAAGCCGTTTGACCATGTCCGTGGCGTGATTCAGTTCGGTGCGCGGCGCTTTGAGAAATTTCAAGCGCGCAGGCGTGGCGAAAAACAAATCGCGGATTTCAACCCGCGTGCCTTGTGGATGGGCTGCGGGTTGAACATCGCTCAATCGTCCGCCTTCAACGCTCAAGGTCCACGCGTTATCGCCACCTTGGACCCGGGACGTGATGGACAAGCGCGCCACCGCACCGATGGATGGCAGCGCTTCGCCGCGAAAGCCCAAGGACTTGATGTGCACCAGATCGTCATCAGGCAATTTCGAGGTCGCGTGACGCTCCACCGCCAAGCTCAATTCATCCGCCGTCATGCCCCGGCCATCGTCGGTGACACTGATCAGCGTGCGTCCGCCGTCGCGCAGTTGAACGTCGATGTTGGCGGCCCCGGCGTCCAAAGCGTTTTCCACCAGCTCTTTCAGCGCCGACGCCGGACGCTCCACCACTTCACCGGCGGCGATTTGGTTAACCAGAGTGTCAGGCAGGCGGCGTATGGTCATCGCTTTCGCCCTACTCCATCTCGGAAAGGAATTTACGCGCTAGGATTTTGCCCTCCTCGACGGCGGGCTGGTCAAACGCGTTGACCCCCAAAAGCCCCGCCGAGATGATGGTTTCCAACATGAAATGCATCATCAACGCCCCCATCACCTCTTCATCCAATCGTTCCATTTGAAACAAACGTGTGGGGCAGCCGTTGCGCACCAAGGTCTCCGCCGTGGCGCGCTGTTCCGCATCCAATAAATCACCCATGCGGCGGCGTTCCAAGTAAGCGAGTTCCGGCTCTTTCACCAGCGCGTTGGAAATCAGGCCGCCTTCGCCCGCGACGTCCAGCGTCATCAGGGTGAACAGCTTGTCGCGCGGCCCGGCCAGATAGAGCTGCATCTGGCTGTGCTGGTCGCGCGTACCCATCGCGCGAATGGGCGTGGAGCCGGTGCCGTTTTTGCCCAGGCTTTCCGCCCACAATTGCTGAAACCACAGGCCGAAATTCGCTAGGCGGTCGACGTAGGGCATCAGCACCGTGTTGGCGATGCCTTTTTTTTGCAAGAACGCGATCTTGATCGCCGCGCCCACCGCCGGCTCGCTTTCGCGCGGATCGGGGCCTTCCAACGTCGCCTTGAGCACGCTCAGCGCGCCGCGGCGCACGGCATGGGCGTCCAGCCCGGCGATCATGGCCGGCAGCAGCCCCACGAGGCTCAGCGCGGAAAAACGCCCGCCGACGTTGGGGTCGTGCGGCAAGACCGGCAGGTTGAGACGATGCGCCAGGGACCTCAACGGATTGTTGGCGTTGTCCGGTTCGGTGATCACCAGAGCGTGCTTGGGCACGTTATCGCGACCGATTAGGGTCATCAGGCGGTCGAGGCAGGCGATGAACTGCGCCACCGTTTCCGCCGTGCCGCCGGACTTTGAAATCACGATAAAGCCGGTGCGGCGCAAATCGAGCTGCGCGTAGAGCAATTCGAACGTATCGGGATCCACGTTGTCGAGAAAATGCAACCGCGGTCCACCTTTGCGCGGCCCGAAACCGCTATCGGCCAGGGAATAAAGCGTCTGTCCACCCAGCGACGAGCCGCCGGTGCCCAGCACCACGACATCGTCGAATTGGCTGCGCGAACGCGCCGCGAAGGGTTCCAGATCGTCGAGATCGGCGGTGGTCTCCGGCAACCGCAGCAACGCCAATGCGCCCGTTTCGTATTGGTGGCGCAGATCATCGACAATGGGGCCGGTGCGGTCTTGAAGCTCGCGGAAGTCCGCATCCGACAGTCCGTGTTCGCCCACATGGCTTTCGAAACAGGTTTGGATAACTTGACGATAGAGCATACAGGCCCAATATTCCCCAGGACGTTTCTCAATCCACGATGCAAAGGCGTGGAATCGAAGCCTAGGTTACCACGTCAAGAGTGGGGCACAACACCTGCGGGTTTGCCGACCACAACGATATCCAGCAAATCGGGATGCAGATATTTCGCCGCCACGCGCTTGACGTCGGCCAAGCTGACCGCGCCGATGTAGTCCTTGCGCTTATCCAAATAGTCGATGCCCAGTTTATTGAGCTGCATCGCCACCAAAACCCGCGCAATCGCCCCCGTGGATGTAAAGGTCAGCGGGAAGGCTCCGGAGATGTAGGTTTTCGCATCCTTAAGCTCAGCCGTGCTCACGTCGCCCGCCGCCATGCGCGCCCACTCGGCGCGGATCACATCAATGGTTTCCGACACGCGGGCGTTTTCCGTGGCGGCGCTGCCCACCACCAGCCCGGCGTGGTCCAGGGGGTAAAAGCTGGAGCCCACCGAGTAGGCCAGACCGCGCTTTTCACGCACTTCGTCATAAAGCCGCGAGGTAAACGAGCCGCCACCGAGAATATGGTTCATCACCAAAGCCGCATAATAGTCCGGATCGTCGCGTTTGAGGCCGCCGTGACCGAACACGATGGTGCTTTGCGGAATGTTGCGTTCAATGACCTGCAGACTCCCCGTCGCTTGGGGGGCGATATCTCCGCCACGTTCTACGGACGGTTTGTCGGGCAATGCGCCGAACGCTTTGTCCAACAGCAGGCCGAGACGTTCGGGGCTGACATCGCCCACCACGCCGACGATCAAGTTGGCGCGCGCCAAATGCGTTTTAACGAACCCACGCAGATCGTCAGGTCCCAGGGCTTTGACGCTTTCAGCCGTACCGTTCGAATCCCGGCCGTAACCGTGAGCGGGAAAGAACGCCGCGAACAACGCGTCGTAGGCGAGCTTGCCGGGGTCTTCGCTGTCGGCGCGGATACCTGCAATGATTTGGCTTTTCAGCCGCGCCACCGGTTCTTCGTCGAAGCGTGGCTGGGTCAGCGCCAAGCGCAACAGATCGAAGGACTGATCGAGGTTTTCCGTCAGCGTTTTGACCTGACCTGAGAAGCGGTCGAGTCCGGCTTCAAATCTCAAAGTAATCGACTGGTCGGCAAGAATCTGTTGAAACGTCTGGCTGTCCAGATCGCCGGCCCCTTCGTCCATGGTGCTGGCGGCCAAATTGGAAAGGCCCGATTTCCCGGACGGGTCCAGTTCCGAGCCACCCTCGAACGCAAGGCGCATGGACACCACCGGGTTGGAGTGATCTTGCACCAGCCACGCCTCGATCCCGCCGGGGCTGACGACGCGCTCGACATCGACCGCCCAGGCTTGCAACGGCGCGAAGACGACAATCGCAATCAGCAGCAGCTTTTTCATGCACCTTCTCCTTGGCCGTCGCCATTGCCGTTCTGCAGCAACTTGGTGGTGATGCGGCGCGGCTCGTCCAGAACGGCCTTCAGCGCGTTGTGCACATCTTGTTCGGTAACCGCTTGGATGCGTTCGGGCCATGCTTCGACATCTTCTATAGTGTGTCCCGCCGCCAGCGCGCCGCCGATGGTCCAGGCTCCGGTTTTCATGGCATCACGCGAGAAAATCGCGTCCGCCAGCATGCGTTTTTTGATGCGCGCCAATTCAGTCGGTTTCAGTCCCTCATCCATTAAGCGCCGGGTTTCGACCCGTACCGCCTGGGCCAGTTGGTCGAGGCTCACGCCTGGGCGCGGCGAAGCGTAAAACGCGAAGCGTCCGTCCCCCCTGGCGGATTGGTCGTAATAGGTACCCGCAGACACCGCCAAGGCTTGCTTGATCACCAAAGAACGATAAAGCCGCGAAGTCCCGCCGCCGCCTAAAATTTCGCTCAAGACCTCCAGCGCCGCCACCCGTTTCGGGGTTCCGTTGCTCAACGACGGCTGAATGATGCTTTGCGACCAGCTGGCTTGACGCACGCGGGCATCGCGCAACACCGTTTCGCCGCCGGTGATCGGGGCATCGTTCACCAGCACGGCGCGCGCCGCCACGCCGCGCGCGGGAATGGGGCCATAATATTTTTCCGCCAAGCGTTTCACGTCCGCCACTTCGACGTCGCCGGCGATCACCAAGATGGCGTTGTCCGGGGCGTAATGATCTTTGTAAAAGGCCAGTGCATCCTCGCGCGTCAACGCCGCCAGTTCATCGCGCCAGCCGATGATCGGGCGGGCATAGGGATGGTTATGCGGATAGAGTTTTTGATTGGCTTGCTCGCGCAGCCGTGCGCCGGGTTTGTTGTCGATGCGCTGGTTGCGTTCTTCCAACACCACGGCGCGTTCCGTCGAGACGTCTTCGGGACTGAGCACCAGATTGGTCATACGGTCGGCTTCCAGTTCCATCACCATTTCCAGGCGATCGCTGGCGACGGTTTGGTGATATCCGGTGTAATCGAATGTGGTGAAGGCGTTTTCCTGGCCGCCGTGCTGCGCCAGAATTTTTGAAAACTCGCCGTTGGGATGCTTGGGCGTGCCCTTGAACATGAGGTGTTCCAGCAGGTGCGCCAATCCGGATTTGCCCGCGGGCTCATCGGCCGAACCGGCCTTATACCACACCATCTGCATCACCACAGGCGCACGGTGATTGGGCAGCACCACCACCTGGAGGCCGTTTTGCAACGTAAAGGTCTCTGGGTTGAACACCCCCGCCAGGGCTTGGCCGCCCCACAGTATGGCGAGCAAAGCGATGGAGGCACAAAAACGTCGCACGAGTTTCGTCATAAGGACCCAATCCAGTTTGGCAAACACGCCGTTATACATGGTTGTTGCTTATCAGATGTCTAAAGGTGAATTGCGGCGAAAAAAGGAAATAAAAAAGGGCCGGAAAATCCGGCCCTTAGAAAAAGGGGGCATGAGGTTCAAAACCCCTAGTTGAACCAACCGTCGAACAAACCTTCCAACGGAGCCTTGGATTTCTTTTCGATCACCGGGGTATCGCCGTCGTTGACCGGCTTACCCAACGCCTGGTTTTCCTGGATGCGTTGCAGCTCTTGCTTCGGATCCACGACCTTGCCGGGATTGGGATCGAACATCAGGGCTTCCATGAAATTCTGATCTTCTTCGGCAAACACCGACGTTTCGCGGTTCACGGTTTCACGAATTCCCGGTTCCGCGTTTTGTGCGCCCGCGCGCGCCAGCAGCGCCGTGGTGCCGGGCGTGTCCGCTTGAATAGGCGCGGTTTTCGTTTCCCGGCCGCTCAACATCACACGCTTGGCGACGGCTTGCGGATCATCGCCCTTGCGGGCTTCGGCCTCGGCCTCGGACGGCGGACGCAAACCGTAATCCGGCGGCAAGGTCAGCGGTGCACGGGTGTAGACCGCGAACTCATCCGGTGCGGCCTTGGTCTGGGTGAGCGCCTTGCGCGCGCCTTCGCAGCCCGACAGGGCGACGGCGGCGATAACGCTGAGGGCAATGAGCTTAATGTGTTTCATCTGTTCCCACTGAGTTTTCACCATTTGTATTCCGGGGGACCTTATTTGTAGGGCTTTCGCCGCTCATAAACAAGGATTCCCACATCAACACCACCGCGCCGATCACAATGGCGCTGTCGGCGACGTTGAACGCAGGCCAATGATACCCCAAAACATGCAGGTCTAGGAAGTCCGTCACGGCACCGAAGCGAAAACGGTCGATAAGATTGCCGATTGCGCCGCCGATGATCAGCCCTAAAGACACCGCGCTGAGGCGCGTTTCAGCGCGCATCAGCCACACCGCCAGCCCAATTGCGATGGCTAGCGTCAGGACGATCAGGACCGTATCGCCATGCTCACCACTATCGCCAAACATGCCGAAACTGATGCCCCGATTCCACGCCAGTACAATGTTGAAAAACGGCGTGATTTCAAAGTACGGCCGCGCTGCGTCCGAAAACAGACCCAAAATCAGATACTTGCTGATCTGATCGGCGACGAGGATGGCTCCCGCCACAGTCCAGCCGAGGCCTTTTGGCGCGCCGTCGCTCATGCGCTCGTTCCCGCATGGTTCACCGCGTCGGCGCAACGCCCGCACACGGTCGGATGAGCGGCATTCGCGCCAATGTCGTCACAGATTTTCCAGCAACGTTCGCACTTTTCGCCTTCGGCCACTGCGGGGATCACGCCAATACCTGCGATGCCTTCCACCGTGAACGCACCGTCGGGAACGTCGCCTTCGATCAACTCACCACCGGATGTGATGGCCGTTTCCGCCAAATCGACGCCGACCATGGCTTGAACGTACTCAGGTGATGCATAAACCTTGGGCGCGGCCTGCAAGCTGGAACCGATGCGCTTTTCCGCGCGCTCGATTTCCAACGCACCGGTGACGACCCGGCGCAATTCACGCACTTTGGCCCACTTTTCAGCCAAATCATCGTCTTGCCAGTTGTCCGGCACGTCGGGGAACAAGCGCAAGTGCACGCTGGTGTCGTCGGGGAACCGCGACAGCCAGGCTTCTTCGGCCGTAAAGCAGGTGAACGGTGCCAGCCAAGCGCTTAAACAATTGAACACCTCATCCAGCACCGTGCGGGTGGCGCGACGCAACGTCGAGTCGGGGCGTTCGCAATAGAGCGTGTCTTTACGGATGTCGAAATAAAACGCGCTGAGTTCGATGGAGCAGAAATTGTTGAGCTCTGAAAACAACGTGTGGAAGTGGAAATCGTCGCATGCGGTGCGGACCTTTTTATCCATGTCCCAAAGGCGATGCAGGACCCAGCGCTCCAACTCCGGCATTTGTGCATAGTTCAGCCGCTCGCTTTCGTCGAACCCGTCAAGATTGCCGAGCAGATAACGCAGCGTGTTGCGCAATCGGCGATAGACGTCGGCGTGGCTCTTGATGATGTCGGGACCGATGCGCAGATCTTCCGAATAGTCGGACCCCACCACCCACAAACGCAAAATGTCCGCGCCGTATTGACCGATGATCTCTTCTGGCGGGATGTCGTTGCCCAAGGATTTGGACATTTTGTGGCCGTCTTGGTTGAGCAAGAACCCGTGCGTGAGCACCGCATCGTAGGGCGCACGGCCACGCGTGCCGCAGCTCTCCAACAATGAGCTTTGGAACCAGCCGCGGTGCTGGTCGGAGCCTTCGAGATACAGATCTGCCGGCCATTTCAAGTCGTCGCGGGCTTCCAGAACAAAGGTATGCGTACAGCCGGAATCGAACCACACGTCGAGAATGTCCGTCACTTGGTCGAAATCAGCCGCGTTGTAATCCGGTCCTAAGAAATCTTGCGCGTCGCGGGCGAACCACGCGTCGGCACCCTCTACCCTGAACGCTTCGATGATGCGATCCATCACAGCTTGATCGCGCAGCGGCTCTCCAGTGGATTTGTTGACGAACACCGCAATGGGCACACCCCACGCGCGTTGACGCGACACGCACCAATCAGGGCGGTCGGAAACCATGGATTCCAGACGCGCGCGGCCCTTGGCGGGCACGAAACGGGTGTCGTCGATGGCCTTCATCGCCGCGTCGCGCAGGCCCGTTTTTTCCATGGAAATGAACCACTGCGGCGTGTTGCGGAAAATCACCGGCGCTTTGGAGCGCCACGAGTGCGGGTAGCTGTGCTCAATCCGGTCCGTGGCCAAAAGCCCGCCCAGCTCTTGCAGCTTTTCCGCCACCGCTTTGTTGGCGGGAAAGCGGGTTTTCTTTTTCTTCGCATCGAAGATCAGCACCGGTAGACCTTCGAACATCGGCACTTGCGCGGTGTAGGTGCCGTCACCGTTGACGGTATCAGGCACGGGCACGCCGTTGCGCACGCCCAGTTCCCAGTCATCCGCGCCGTGGCCGGGCGCGATGTGCACCACGCCTGTACCGGCTTCCAAGGTCACAAAATGGCCCTTGAGCGCACGCACCTCAAACTCGTACCCGTAGCCGTGGAATGGGTGCTTGCACACCACGCCTTCCAAGCCGTGATGCGATGCGATTTGATCCCATGCCGTGATGCCCGCGTCCTCGGCGACTTGATCGGCCAAGCCTTCGGCGACGATCAGCTTTTCACCGACCGCGGCGAAGCTATCGTCCGCAACGGCTTTGACTTCATAGACGCCGTATTCGAACTCGCCATAGGCCACCGCGCGGTTGGCGGGGATGGTCCACGGCGTGGTCGTCCAGATCACCACCGACGCGCCCTGCATTTCAGAAATCGGGGCCTGGGCGACGGGAAAGCGCACATGAAGCGTTTGCGAATTGTGATCGTGGTATTCGACCTCGGCCTCGGCCAGTGCGGTCTTTTCCACCACCGACCACATTACCGGCTTCGCGCCCTTGTACAGCGCGCCGCTCATCAAGAACTTGCCCAACTCGGCGACGATGTGCGCCTCTGCCTCGAAGGCCATCGTCATATAAGGATCGTCCCAATTGCCGATCAGCCCTAGGCGCTGGAACTCTTCGCGCTGCACATCGATCCAATGCGCGGCGAATTCGCGGCATTCCTTGCGGAACTCGACGACATCCACGTCGTCTTTGTCCTTGCCCTCGGCGCGGTAGCGTTCTTCGATTTTCCATTCGATGGGCAGACCGTGGCAGTCCCAACCGGGGACGTAGTTGGAATCTTTGCCCATCATCTGCTGAGAGCGCACAATGACGTCTTTGAGAATCTTGTTCAGCGCGTGACCGATGTGCAGGTGACCGTTGGCGTAGGGCGGACCGTCGTGCAGCACGAACTTGTCCCGTCCCTCGCCAGCCTTGCGGCACAAGGCATATAAGTCGATCTCCGCCCAGCGTTTGAGGGTTTCCGGCTCGCGTTTGGGCAAGCCCGCGCGCATGGGGAATTCGGTCTGGGGTAGAAAGACTGTGCTTTTGTAGTCCGTGCTCATGGTCTCGGCTTATCGGTCTGAGGTGCGAATGAAGGGCCTTTTTAGCCTTCTTTTGACAGGATTTCCTTAGCTTTCTCGCAATCGAGTGCGATTTGCGTCTTGATCGCGTCCAGCCCGTCGAATTTGCGCTCTTCGCGCAGGCGTTCGATCAGCTTGACGCGCAGGTGCTTGCCGTACAAATCGCCGTCGAAACCGAACAGATGCGCTTCCAGCACCACATCGTCGCCCTTGTCGAAGGTTGGCCGCTTGCCGACGTTGCACACACCGTCCACCCACCGGGTTTCGGTCCCCTCATCAAGGCCGGCGCGCACGGCGTACACGCCCAGTGCCGGACGCAAGAAATCGCCCAAATGCAAGTTGGCGGTGGGAAATCCCAGTTGATGGCCGCGCTGATCGCCATGCTCGACACGGCCCTCCAGCTCAAACGCCCGGCCCAAAACATGCGCCGCCCCACGCGCATCGCCCGCTTTCAAATCGTCGCGCACACGGGTGGAGGAATACACAATGCCCTGCTCATCGACAACCTTGGGCACAGCCGTAACGCCAAAGCCTTTATCGCGGCCCAAATGCAACAGGGTTTCGCAATCGCCCTGACGCTTTTGACCGAATTGGAAATCGTAACCCGCCACCACGTGGCTCGCGCCCAGGCCCTTGACCAAGACCTCTTGGACGAATTCATCGGCCGCGAGGCCCGCGAAGGCGAAGTCGAATTGCTGGATCAGCAACTCGTCGACGCCCAATTGTTCGATCATATGCGCCTTGGTGCGCATGGTGGACAAGCGAAACGGTTCGCAATCGGGCTTGAACAGCGCATCGGGGTGCGGCTCGAACGACATCACCGCCCACGGCTTGCCCGTGGCGCGCGCGATGGAGCCGGCCTCGTTGATGACAACTTGATGGCCTTTATGGATGCCGTCGAAGTTGCCGATCGCGACGACAGAGCCGCGGGCGTCTTCGGGCAAATCCGTATAGTGTCTAAATATCCGCATGGAACCGGAAAGTGCCGCCGCACCCGCTTGGGGTCAAGGGAAATCACAAAACATCAAGGGAATTGTTGAACGAGACGGTTTTAGCGCTTGGGCGCCATCAATGTCGCTTCGCCTTCCAGCACCACCTTGCCATCGACCAGACACGCGGTCGAAAGCTGCACAAAGCCGCGTTTTTCGATCAAGTCGACAACCTCGACTTCGGTTTCCACCACATCGCCGACCCGAACCGGAGCGCGGAACTTGAGGTTCTGGTTGATGTAAATCGAACCCGGCCCCGGCAAAACGGTTCCCAGGACTGTGGAAATGTAGCTCGCCGACAACATGCCGTGGGCGATGCACCCGCCGAACGGGGTGTGCGCGGCAGCGAATTCGGGATCGAGGTGAACGGGATTGCGGTCCCCCGAAACCTGAGCGAAAATCTGAATGTCGGCATCGGTCACTTCGCGCGTATACCCGGCTTTTTGACCGATCTTCAGCTCATCGAAATAATAAGCGCCGCCTGGTGCGGAACCGGCTGGTTCGGTGATGATGTCGCCACTCATGGATTTGCTCCCTGGATTGAAACTTGTCGTTTTATCGCAGTGCAGCGTAGCGCTTTCGCATATGCGAAGCAATCATGACTCAGCGGGTGCGCCGCCGCACCAAGCGTGGGCTGGAGGACAAGGATCGCCGCTTGCTTGTCCCAGGTGACGTCTCTGGCTCAGTTGGAACCACCGGCACGTTTTCCGTCAACATATTTTCATCAAACAAGTCGGAACTCAGCCCCCGCGTCTCGGCGCGGCGTTCAATCAATTCGAGGGTGCTTTGTACCGTGGGATGACGTCCCGGAACGCGGGCGGATTTGAGCAGATGCTGACGTGAAATCACGTTAAGGGCTTGGCGCGCCGTCAAAGCGTCGTGGCGTCGGTCGACCCAACGCAGATAAGCGGCAATGGTCCACGGATGGGCGGGCAACGCCTTAAGCCCCCGCGCATCGCACCAGCGTTTGAACTCCCCCCAGGTTTTCGTGCGCGTCGCCATCGGTCCTCAATCTTTTAGGCTGTCAACTTACAGCAACTGCCACGCCAGATAGAACAAAAAGCCACCATTGACGATCAACAACACCGGTGCGGCTTGACGCGCGATGTCCGGCCAGCGCCCCAAAAGCGCGCCCCCGGCCAACCCCAGACCCAACAGCGCCGGAACGGTGCCGAGCCAGAACGCCAACATGGCGAATACTCCCGTCAGCCAATCGCCGCTGGCCGCCGCCGCCGCCAATGCGCCGTAAACGAGCCCGCACGGAATAAAGCCCAACGCCACGCCAAGACCATATCCGCGAAAGCCCACGGGATGAACGAACAAGGGTTTGATCATCTTGCCCCAAGACCGCGCCAACGTGCCCGCGGCCCCTGGCGCAGCAAGACCTTGGATTCTCGGCAAGCGAACCCCCAGCCCACGCAAGGCGTAGCCGAGAAAAAACAACGCCGCGAATGCCAGCAACGCTGCGGCGATCCAGTGGAGCGCGGGAACCCGCATCAATTGCTTGGAGGCCAACGCCGCGACACCACCCAAAGCCGAATAGGTGGTGCCTCGCCCCAAATGATAAGGCACCAGCGCTCCACCAGCGAGGCGTTTGAGTTCGCTCATCTGGCGCACGGACACCGCCTCCAACCGCGCCTGAACCTGGGAAATCACAAAAGGCCCGCACATCCCAAGACAATGGGTCGCACCGCCCGCGAATCCAGCCATAAAAAGCGCGAACAGCAACCCTTCGGAACCATCGATAGCAGCGCTGCATTGCGCCACCCCCACGGCAAGAAGGCTCTGTAAAAATACGGCTTGGTCCATTGAGGGGAAATCTCCATTTAAGTTCTCTTAGCCTATACGAACGCTACGTTATCCTTTTAGGAACAGCAACTTGCAAACTATTTGAGATACTCTGGAATGCGTCTAATGTAGATTAGTTTATTCTAATTTAAAGTTGCAATAAACAAAGGAAAAATGTTAATAGTCGCACCGTATGGGGGGCCCCTTTCGGTCCTCTCGGCTTTTGGGAGCCCGTTTCACTCCCGAGTCGACGGGCGTTTTACTTGTCGTATCAATAAAATAGCTCATCACTCGGTTATCGATAACAAGGTTGGGAGCCAGAGATGTCTTCAGCATCCCTCGCGAATACAGCGAGTTCCAGCGCGCCTGAGTATTACGATGATCTGATCAAGAAATTCGTAATCGCGGCTGCGTTTTGGGGCTTAGCTGGTTTCCTGGCAGGCGATTATATCGCTTGGCAGTTGGCCTTCCCGGTTCTGAATTTGGACCTGGAATGGACTTCATTCGGACGCTTGCGTCCGCTTCATACGTCGGCGGTGATTTTCGCCTTCGGCGGCAATATACTGTTAGGTTCGTCCTTTTACGTTGTGCAGCGCACCTGCCGCGCTTCGTTATTTGGCGGCAATGGTTTTGGCAGTTTCATTTTTTGGGGCTATCAGCTGTTTATCGTCCTGGCGGCGACCGGCTACCTTCTGGGCATCACCCAGGGCAAAGAGTACGCTGAACCGGAATGGTACGTCGACCTCTGGCTCACCATCGTTTGGGTGGCCTATTTGGTGGCGTTCGGCGGCACGATTATCAAGCGTAAAGAGCCGCACATTTATGTCGCCAACTGGTTCTATCTGGCGTTCATTCTCACCATCGCCGTTCTGCACCTGGGCAACAACGCTTCGGTCCCGGCGGTTCTATCCGGTGGCGAATTCACCAAAAGCTACATCGTCTGGGCCGGTGTGCAAGACGCCATGACGCAATGGTGGTACGGCCACAATGCGGTCGGGTTCTTCCTCACCGCCGGTTTCTTGGGCATGATGTACTACTTCGTGCCCAAACAGGCCGAACGTCCGGTGTATTCCTACCGTTTGAGTGTGGTCCACTTCTGGGGGTTGACCTTCTTGTACATCTGGGCCGGTCCGCACCACCTGCACTACACGGCGCTGCCTGATTGGTTGCAGACGCTGGGCATGACGTTCTCGGTCATGCTGTGGATGCCGTCCTGGGGCGGTATGATCAACGGCGTGATGACCTTGTCCGGCGCATGGCACAAGCTGCGCACCGATCCGGTCCTGCGTTTCATGGTCGCGTCGATCGGCTTCTACGGTATGTCCACCTTCGAAGGCCCGCTGATGTCGATCAAGGCTGTGAACTCTCTCAGCCACTACACCGACTGGACCATCGGTCACGTGCATGCCGGCGCTTTGGGCTGGAACGCCCTGGTTTCCTTCGGCGTTCTGTACTTCTTGGTACCGAAGCTGTGGAACCGTGAGCGTCTGTACTCCTTGCGTCTGGTGAACATGCATTTCTGGATCTCTACGATCGGGATTGTGCTGTACATCGCTTCCATGTGGGTTTCCGGCATTATGCAGGGCCTGATGTGGCGCACGTACGACAGCCTTGGGTTCTTGCAGTACTCGTTCATCGAAACGGTCGAAGCCATGCATCCGTACTATGTCATCCGTGCCGCTGGCGGACTGCTGTTCGTTCTCGGCGCTGTGTTGATGATCTACAACCTTTGGCGTACCGCTCGTGGCGACATCCGTGATGAAGCCCCGATGGGTCTCGACAACACGCAAGCCGCTCCGGCAGCCGAATAAGGGAGGATTGATATCATGCAAGCAATGCTTGAACGTAACGTCGTTCTCCTGGCGATCGCGACGATTATCACGATCTCCATTGGCGCGCTGGTGCAATTGGTGCCGCTGTATACGATGGAAACCACCATCGAAAAAGTGGACGGCATGCGCCCCTACACGCCGCTGGAACTGGCGGGTCGGAACATCTATCTGCGCGAAGGGTGCTATCTTTGCCACAGCCAGATGATCCGTCCCTTCCGTGACGAGGTGGAACGCTACGGCCACTATTCCTTGGCGGCCGAAAGCATGTACGACCACCCGTTTCAGTGGGGGTCCAAGCGTACAGGTCCGGACCTTGCGCGCGTTGGTCACAAGTACTCCAACGCCTGGCACGTCGCGCATTTGACCAATCCGCGCTCCGTTGTGCCGGAATCGATCATGCCGGGTTATCCGTTCTTGGTTGATCGTCCGTTGTCCACCGACAAAATCGTCGGCGACATGAAGACGCTGCGTGTGGTCGGTGTTCCCTACACGGACGATCAGATCGAAAATGCCCAAGCCGATATGCTGGCCCAGGCCAACCCCGATGAGGGGGACGCCGACGCCGTGCTCGCGCGTTATCCAAAAGCGGCCGTTGGCGTTTTCGATAACAATCCGTCGACGCTCACAGAGATGGACGCCCTTGTGGCGTATCTCCAAATGCTGGGCACCCTGGTGGACACCAAGTCCTACCAGACCAGCCCGGATGGGAGGTAATCATGGATTTACAAACCATCTCTGAAATGGCGAGTCATGCATGGGTCGTATGGCTTGTGGTGTTGTTCTCGAGCGTTGTGATCTGGGCCTTTCGTCCCGGCAACAAAAAGCGTTTCGAGGACGACGCGATGATCATCTTCAAGAACGAAAATGGTGAAAACGGAGGTCAGTCTCATGGCTAACATCGAAAGAGATGAAGTCAGCGGTACCGATACCACCGGGCACGAGTGGGATGGCATTAAAGAGCTGAACACGCCGATGCCGCGTTGGTGGCTGTGGACCTTCTACGCAACCATCGTGTTTGCTGTCGTGTGGTGGGTTTTGTACCCATCCTGGCCGACCCTGAACACCTATTGGAAAGGCACGCTGAACTATTCGTCCCGCGTCAACCTGACCAAGGACCTTCAGGCCCGCGATCAGGCACGTGCTCCTTGGACCAAGCAGTTCGCCGCCTTGCCGATCACCGAGATCGTCAAGGACCGCAAGCTGCAAGAATTCGCCATGGCTGGCGGCAAAGTCATTTTTGCCGACAACTGCGCACCGTGTCACGGTTCGCAGGGCTCCGGCGCACCGGGCTATCCGGTGTTGGCGGATGACGATTGGTTGTGGGGCGGCACGCTCGAAGATATCGAAACCACCGTGCGTTACGGTATCCGTTCGACTCACGACGACACGCGCTCCAGCGAGATGCCCGTATTCAGCGACGACTATCTGAGCCCCGCTCAGATTTCCGACGCCGCTGAATTCGTGCTCTCTCTCAGCAACACCGCCAAGGACACCGCCGCCGCCGCACGCGGCGCAAAAGTGTTCGCCGAGGAATGCTCTGCATGCCACGGGGAAAAAGGCGAAGGTGGCCGCGACTTTGGCGCACCACGGCTGAGTGACGGCCTATGGCTGTATGGCGGCACGCATGAAGCGATCGTCAAACAGGTGTCCAAGCCGGCTCACGGCGTCATGCCGACGTGGCAAGGCCGCCTGGACGACGTGTCCATCAAGCAAGTGGCGATTTACGTTCACGAGTTGGGTGGCGGCGAATAACAACTTAGCTGCGGGCCCGCCCGCACTAAGTATTACATGGGAGGGGGAGTTCCGGCCGACCGGGCCTCCCCCTTTTCTTTAAACCCTAAACCGAAACAAGAACCGATCTGAACCTTAAAACGAACAGCAGAATTCGAGTATAAAATTCGAACGCGAAGAGGCCCCCATGGACAATTCCCCGGCTGAGCACCACGTGCCGCAATCTACGTCTTTGTACGAAACGCACAAGAAAGTCTATCCGCAAAAAATCACCGGGCATTTCCGAAGCCTGAAGTGGAAGGTGACGTCTGCGATCATGGCGTTTTATTTCCTGGCGCCGTGGATACGTTGGGACCGTGGGGAAGGCAAGGCGGATCAGGCAATTTTGGCGTCGATGACGTTGCGCCGTCTGTATTTTTTCAATATTGAGATTTGGCCCCAGGAAATCTATTACCTGACGGGCATTTTGGTTCTTGCCGCCGTGGGCCTGTTCTTGGCCACCGCCATGGCTGGACGCGTTTGGTGCGGGTTCACCTGCTGGCAGACGGTGTGGACCGACCTGTTCGTGTGGGTCGAACAGAAACTTGAAGGCGATCGCAATAAACGCATCAAATTCGATAATGCGCCCTGGAGCCTCAACAAGCTTTGGCGCAAGACCCTCAAGCAGATCATCTGGATCACGTTTTCGCTGATGACCGGCGCGGGCTGGATTTTCTTTTTCAACGATGCGCCGACCACGGCGATGAAATTGCTCACCGGGCATGCCTCATACGCCGAATACGGATTTACCTTGCTGTTTGCCGGCACCACCTACTTGCTGGCAGGCTTCGCGCGTGAGCAGGTGTGCATTTACATGTGCCCGTGGCCGCGATTCCAAGGCGCGATGTTCGACGAACACAGTCTGATCGTGACCTACGAAAGGTGGCGGGGCGAGCCGCGCGGCAAGGCTAAGAACACCAACCCCAACGCCCCGGCGCTGGGCGATTGCGTGGATTGCAACCTGTGCGTCAATGTCTGCCCCACCGGCATCGATATTCGCGAAGGCGATCAGTTCCAATGCATCGGCTGCGCGTTGTGCGTCGATGCGTGCAATTCGATCATGAGCAAACTGGGCCGCCCCGGCGACCTGATCACGTATGATTCCGTTTCCAATCAGGTCGCGCGCGAACGCGGCGAGCCGCCGAAAAAGCGCCTCATCCGCAAGCGCACCATTGGCTATGGCATGTTGTTGCTTGCCATTGTCGCGCTGATGGCCTTCGGCCTGCTCAACCGCTCCAAATTGGAAATCAACGTCCAGCGCGACCGTTCGCCGCTGTTCGTAGAACTGACCGACGGCGCGATCCGCAACGGCTACACCTTCAAGCTTTTGAACATGATCAACGTGCCGCAAACCTTTACCCTGACGGTGGACGGGTTGGACGGCGCCAAAATGATGGTCATCGGGCTTGCCCACGATCCTGTTGATAAGGTAGTGCTCCAAGTTGACCCCGATACCGTTGCAACCTACCGCATATTCATCCGTGCGCCGAGATCATCTCTGCACGAGCAGTTTGAGGATATGGAATTTGTCCTCACCAACACCCAAACCGGCGAAGAGATCGATTACGATTCTCGTTTCGCCGGACCCGTGAGGTAAGGCATAATGACAACCATGAGCAAATCGAAACGAGCCGATGGGTGGTGGTATCCCTGGATTTTCGTTGCCGGTTTTTGCGTCGTCTTTCCCGTCAACGGCCTGATGGCCTATTTCGCGGTAAGCACGTGGACCGGTCTTGAGACCAAGGACTACTTCAACCAAGGCAAAAGCTACAATGACGTGTTGGAACAACGCGCCCAACAAGACGCTTTGGGTTGGAAGGTAAACTTCGGTTTTGAAAACGTCCCCATCGCGGACAAGCCACGCGCTGATGTGTTTCGTCTGCATTTCACCGATAAAAACGGCCGCAACATCGACGGCCTGAACATCAGCGCCATCGCCAAGCGCCCGACCCAGGAAGGATTCGATCAAGAGTTGGTCTTCACCTCCCGCGGAAACGGCGTCTATGTCGCCAATGCGAGCTTAGCGTTGCCGGGGCTTTGGGAATTGCGCTACACCGCCGAGCGCGGCGACGATATCTTTAAAATGCGTTCGAGAATCCAAATCCCCTGATGACCGATGCCCAGAGCACAGCCTCAAATGGCGCATGCTTACATTGCGGTGAGCCGGTGCCCGAAGGCAGCGCGGGCGGTGCGAAGTTTTGTTGTTCGGGCTGTCGCGCCGCATACGAACTGATCCAGGGGATGGGGCTGGAAAGCTATTACCAGCGCCGTTGCCTGGACCCCGATCAACCGACCATGCGCCCGGAAGACGAAGCCACGCGGTTCGACTTCCCGGCCTTTACCAGCACCGACGAGAGCGCCATCAGCACCCTTCATCTGATGGTCGAGGGCCTGCAATGCGCGGCCTGTGTCTGGCTTATCGAAACGGTCCTGCGCAAGCAACCAGGCGTCCTGCATGCCCGCATCAACATGACCACGCGGCGTCTGGTCCTGAAGTGGAACGCCCAAGAAACCGATGCACAAACCTTGATCGCCACGGTTACCCGCCTGGGCTATCGCCTGGCCCCGTACGATCCAAGCTTAATTTCAGCGGAAACCCGACAGCGCGAAAAGCAGTTGCTGCGCGCCCTGGTGGTTGCGGGTTTCGCCGCAGGCAACGTTATGTTGTTTTCCGTCTCCGTATGGGCGGGAAAGGACATGGGTGAGTTCACCCGCAACGCGATGCACTGGCTATCGGCCCTGATTGCGCTGCCCGCGATCGCCTACGCGGCGCGGCCTTTCTTTCACAGCGCCATCACCGCGCTTAAGGCCGGGCGCACCAACATGGACGTGCCCATATCCCTGGCCGTGATCCTCGCCAGCGCCATGAGCCTTGTGGAAACCGTGCGCATGAGTGAGCACGTTTATTTCGACAGCGCCATATCGCTGGTGTTCTTCTTGCTGATCGGGCGCTACCTGGACAGCCGCGCACGGGGCCGCGCACGCGCGGCGGGGGAAAACCTGATGGGTTTGAAGGCCCGCGCCGTAACCATCTTGTATGACGACGGCAGCCGTGAAATCGCCCCGCCCGAACGGCTCAAACCCACGATGAAGTTTCTCGTCGCGGCAGGCGAGCGCATCGCCGCCGACGGCATCGTGCTCAGCGGCGAAAGCGACATCGACACCTCGTTGATCAACGGAGAAAGCGTGCCGGTTCAAGCGCGCGCAGGAGAAAAGGTGTTCGCCGGCACACTCAACCTCAGCGGTCCCATAACGGTGCAAGTCACGCAGACCGGCGAGGATACGCTGCTCAGTGAAATCGTGCGCCTGATGGAGGCCGCCGAGGATGCCCGCGCCAAGTACGTCGCGTTGGCGGACCGGGTGGCGCGCCTCTACGCTCCGGTCGTGCACACCTTGGCCGCCAGCGCGTTCTTGGGCTGGTGGCTGATCGCCGGGCTCGACTGGCAAGCATCCTTGTTGATCGCCATTGCCGTGCTGATCATCACGTGTCCGTGCGCACTGGGCTTGGCCGTGCCCGCCGTCCAGGTGGTCGCGGGCGGACGGTTGCTTCAACGGGGCATATTGTTGAAGACCGGCACGGCACTGGAGCGTCTCGCCAGCGTCGATGTCGCCGTGTTCGACAAGACCGGCACGTTGACGCACGGCGCGCCGCAATGGGTCAACCGCGATGCGCTCAGCGAAGACGACGTGCACTTAGCTGCATCCCTGGCGATTGCCAGCAAGCATCCCCTGTCGCGCGCATTGAGCCGTGAGATCGCGGGCGTAGCCGCCGCCGAGGGGGTCGAGGAAGTCCCCGGATCAGGGCTTAAACTGATGACCCCGGACGGCGAGGTACGCCTCGGCCGTCGCGGTTGGTGCGGGGTTGGGGACGTGACGGAATATGCAGAAGCGGAATTGTGGCTGGCGCGTCCGAATGCCCCCCCTGTGCGCTTCGCTTTTTCCGACCAAGTCCGCAGTGACGCCTTTGAGACCGTTGCCGCGCTCAAAGCTCAAGGTGTCCACGTGATGCTGCTATCGGGAGACCGGGACGCGGCGGTTGCGGCGGCGGCCAAAGACGCAGGTATAGAAGACTGGCGCGCTGAACTGAAACCAGCGGACAAAGTCACACATCTTCACGGACTGGCAGAGCAAGGCAAAAACGTCATGATGGTCGGCGACGGCCTCAACGATGCGCCCGCGCTGGCCGCCGCGCATGTTTCTCTGTCGCCGTCCAGCGCCGCCGACGTCAGCCAAACGGCGGCGGATGTGATTTTTCAAGGCGATAAGCTGGCCCCGGTTCTGGAAGCCCTGCACGTGGCGAAATATGCCGACAAGCTGATCAAACAAAATTTCGCCTTATCGTTTGCGTACAATGGCGCGACCATCCCGATGGCGCTGGCCGGTATGGTTACGCCGTTGATCGCCGCCATCGCCATGTCCACGTCATCGCTGGTGGTGATCGGCAATTCGCTTCGCTTGGGCGTTGGCAAGGGCTTCACGCTCCAACGTCAAAACGATACCCAAGCGGTCAAGCCGCTACAGCCCGCGCAAAAGGAAACCTGAACGTGACATCCCTGATTTACCTCATCCCGATTGCGTTGGTGCTTGGCCTGGCGGCGTTGTTTGCCTTTCTGTGGGCGCTCAAATCCGGGCAGTACGACGACATGGAAGGCGCGGCCAACCGCATCTTGTTCGACGACGACATCCCAACCCCGCCGAAAAAAGAGCCCGAACCGGAAAAACCGAAAAGCAAGGATCAAGACTGATCTTTAAGCGTTAACGCCACCGCCACCGGCCCCATCGCGGCGAACAGGTGCTTGATGGTGTGCCCGGAAATATACCCATCCAGCAGCGCCAAAACCTCACCGTCGAAATACTCGGTCAGCTTTGCCAGGGTGTAGAACGCGAACGCCCAGCCAATGGCCCGCCAACCGATCCACTTGCCTTGCGGCCATAGCCACAAGATCAGCGGGATGATCAGCACCGGTAGGAACTGCACCAAGGCGTAAGCGCGCAAATCGTCCGTGATGCGCCAATAGACCGCGCTGAACACCCCCACCGCGACCAGCGCGGGCAAGGCCAAACGCACCCCCAACCGTACATCTATGCGATCAGAAATCACCGCCGCCATCAACCCCATGAACGCCACCGTCATCGGCAGGCGATCCCAAGACAAGCTCGCATTGTCTGGCGCCCAGTGATAATAGGCCGATCCGGGCGCGACCAAAATCACGCCCACGAAAAACACCGCCAAAGGCAAGCGCGCATCCGCCGACCATGCGCCTTCATCACGATGCTTAGTGAGCACCCACAAGCCATAAAGCCCTGCGGGAACAAACGGCGCGTTGGACATCACATCACCGAAGTTCGGAATGCCCAGCCAGCTGCGCGCATCGGAAAACGCGTGGTAAGCCAGCGGTTGAGGCATGGGCGGGACGAAGGCGAACACCGCCGCAACGATGCCCAGCATGAGGCCACCCAACAACCATAGCTTCGAAGCCGGGCTCATGCGCCCTCCAGGTGCGATTGCACCAGGGCCTCGACACCTGGGTAGTCGGTCTTGCCGCTGCCCAGCAACGGCAATTCATCGACCGCCAGAACCGATTTCGGCACCATAATTTCGGCAATACCAGCCCCCTTCGCGGCTTTGAGCAAATCGTCACGGCTGGCCTTGTCGAACTCGCTGACCAGCACAACCTGTTCGCCTTTTCTAGGGTCAGGCAGGATAATTGCCGCGTGGCGGATATTCGGCCATGTGCTCAGCGCCAGATCCTCGACCGCACCCAGCGACACCATCTCACCGGCGATTTTCGCGAAACGCTTGGCGCGCCCTTGGATCGAAACGAAGCCATGCTCATCAATCGACACAATGTCGCCGGTGTCGTACCAGCCCGCTTCGGGCGGGACCAGCACGCCGGGATTGTCCGCCAACACATAGCCCTTCATGACATTGGGCCCGCGCACCACCAACTTACCGCCGCTTTCGATCCCCGGAACGGCTTCCAGTTTGTGCTCGATCCCCGGCAAAATGCGCCCCACGGTGCCGAGCTTGAAGTGCATCGGCGTGTTGAACGACAACACCGGCGCGGTCTCGGTCGCGCCGTAGCCTTCCAAGATGCGCAAACCGAATTTATCGACAAAGGCTTGGCGCGTTTCATCCTTGACCTTTTCCGCGCCTGCGCAGACGTAACGCACCTTGAAAAAATCATACGGATTGGCGGCGCGCGCATAGCCCGCCAAGAACGTGTCGGTGCCGAACATGATGGTGGCATTGGTGTCGTAAACCAGTTCAGGCACGACGCGGTAATGCAGGGGCGATGGATAGAGGAACGTGCGCACGCCCGCCAAAACCGGCAACAGCAAACCGCTGGTCAGGCCGAAGCTGTGAAACACCGGCAGCGCGTTGAACACCGTATCGGTGGGATTGAATTCGATGCGCGCCGCAAGCTGGTAGCGGTTGGCGAGCAGATTATCGTGGCTCAGCACCACACCCTTGGGCGTGCCTTCGGAACCCGACGTGAACAATACGGCAGCAGGGCGTTCGGGATCCTTGACGAAGCCCCGATGCCACGCGCGCGGCGCAAACGCCGCAAACAGCATAGCGCCGAGCTTATCGAAAAGACCGATGCTGGCCTTGACGTCTTCCAACCACACCACCTTGGTGTGCTGGCTGAGGGCGTCGATGGTGTCGTGCAGCTCACCCGCCTCGACGAACGCTTTCGACGTCAGCAGCACATCCACCTCAGCCGTTTTCAACGCCGAGGTCATGTTGCCCACGCCCGCGGAAAAATTCAGCATCGCCGGAACTCGCCCCACGGCCTGAAGGGCGAAAAACGTCACCGCCGCCCCGATGGAATTGGGCAGCAGTACACCAACGTTGGCGCCCTTGCCCGTCAGTTTGGCAAGCTTGCGGCCCAAGGCGATAGAGCCCGTCACCAACTTGCCGTAACTGAGCGGTGCGCGGGCGATGTCTTCCAGCACCACGGTACCCGAACCGTGAACCGCACGAGCATCGAGCAAAGCGTCGAACAGGGTTTGGCGGGTGCGGCGCGATTCGAACATCAAATCGCTCATCACGTCGTAAAGTTCCAACCCCGCCTGGGCGCGGCGTTGCGCTCCTTTGAGATCCTCGTTCACCGTCAAGCGGCGCGGCGGCAATATACTCAAGGTGATTTTCGGGAACCAGCGCCGCCGCGCCGTGCCGCCTAGACGCGAAAACATGGAAAACTCCGCGCCCTCGATACGCACCGGCAGCACGTCGGCATCGGCCTTATCGGCGATCAGCGCGGGGCCTTCGTAGACCTTCATCAACCCACCCGTGACGGTGATGCGGCCTTCGGGGAAGATCACGCACTTTTTGCCCTTGGCGACTTCCTTGATCAGCGCCTTGGTGCTGAGCGGCTTGGTCGGGTCCATGGGAAACGCTTCGAACAACGACAGGAACGGTTTCACCCACCAGCGACCCGCCATATGAGTGTTGATGGCGAACATCGGTTTTTCCGGCAAAAACGCCGCCAGCAACGCCCCGTCCAGAAATGAGACGTGATTGACCACGATCACCGCTTTGTTGCCAACCGCCTTCCAGTTTTCCAGACCCTTGACCTCAACGCGAAAGGCCAGCTTGAACAGCCACACCAAGAACGCCTTGATCAGTTCATCGGGCAACAATCGGCAGATGTAGAGCGCCACCCCGGCGTTGGCGATGGCCACCGTCATAAACACGCCTGGTACCGTCATGCCGCTGGCGAGCAGCCCTGTAACGACCAATGCCGACACCACCATGAACAAAGCGTTCATGATGTTGTTGGCGGCGATATCGCGCGAACGGTGCGTTTCTTCGCCCCGGCTTTGCAAGATGGCATACAGCGGCACGATGTAGAGCCCGCCGCAAATGGCGACCATCAACAAATCCGCGGTGATGCGCAGACCGATGGGTTGACTGAGGAACGCTTGCACCCCGGCCAGTTCACCACCAACGCCGATCAGTGCCGAAACGTGCGTGCTGGCGAAGTACAAATCGGTCATGAACGCAGTCATTAAGATCGCCCCGAACGGAACGTACTTGGCCGTGACTTCGCCTTTCAAAAGCTTGCTGCACAGCATCGAACCGATGGCGATGCCTATGGAAAAAATCGACAAGAACAGCGTCACCACACCCTCGTCGCCGTTCAAGCTCACCTTGGCGAAGGTCGGAAACTGGCTGAGGAACGTCGCGCCCACCAGCCAAAACCACGAAATGCCCAGGATCGACAGGAACACATCGCGGCGGCTGGCGGCATGACGGATCATGCGCACCGTCGCGCCGATGACATTGGGATCGACCTTGAGGTCGCCATCCAGCGGGGGTGCTTTGGGAATGAACAAACTGGCCCCATAGCCCAGCAAAGCCACGCCGACGATCAAGCCGGACACCAGCAACACGCCGCCCCCGGTGAGGATCAACAATCCGCCCGCAATGGTGCCCAACAAGATGGCGAGAAAGGTGCCTGCTTCGACTATCGCGTTGCCGGAGATCAGCTCATCCGCATGCAGGTGCTGGGGCAGAATCGCATACTTGACCGGACCGAACAGGGACGACTGCGCGCCCATCAAAAACAGCACCGCCATCAGCGCCCAGACGTTTTGGCTGAAAAACGCCGCCGCCGCGCCGGTCATGATCACCACTTCCGCCGCTTTGACGAAGCGCGCCAGCGTCGCCTTATCGAAACGATCGGCCAATTGCCCGGCCGTGGCGCTGAACAGGAAAAACGGCAGGATGAACACCCCCGCCGCCGCCGTGACCATCAACGGGCCATCCACCCCGGCGGCCTCCGCCAACTGATAGGTCACCAGCATCACCAACGCGCTTTTGAACAGGTTGTCGTTCATCGCACCCAAAAATTGGGTGACGAACAGCGGCAGAAACCTCCGGCTTTTGAGGAGGTGGACCATATCGAAACTCATGTTTTGCTTCCCCTGTTTCGAGCTTGAGAGCGAACAGCACCGATGAAGTCGGCGCTAAAGGATATCACGTCGGGATCGTTCATGATGAAAGTATGACTGGCGGCGACGATGAGATGCCGGTTCATGTTTTTCAACTTGGTTTCCTCAATGCCGACGATACCGTCACCTTGTGCACGCTGACGGACACGGCCCGCGACAACCGCAAACGGCGCAGGCGGCTCCGCCAACGCTTGCATAGCGGGTGAAGCAAGATCCGTCAAAGACGGACCGAGGAGAAGGCGAAAAAAGGCATATTGCGACAGCTTGCGCGCAATGGTACTGCCCCGGTTTGGCGGTGCCAGCATCACCACACGGCCCAATTCGTAATTAGGCCCTTCAAGCGCCAACGCCTTACGCACCACCGGGCCGCCCAAGGAATGCGTGATGAAAGACAGCGTGCGCACGCCCCGAAGCCCCTCTAGCATCCTGTTCAGGGCTTTGGCATGGTCTTCGATCGAACCTTGAGTACTGGCATAGCTGAACTGCACCGCCTCAAACCCACGCGTGCGCAGCTCTTCAGCCATCTTGTCCAGGCTATGTGCGGACCGGCCCAGTCCGTGCACCAGAACCACCGCATGGGGGCGCGATGGCGCGATGCGCCCTTCGTCCACCACCTTGTCCAGCACCGCATTCACAGCGTTTTCGCCGCCCCACGCACGGCGCAGATCATGGCGATCCAATAAGCGGAAATGACCGGTCCACGCATGACGCTGAACGCGCCAACCGCCGTCTATACGCGTATCGGTCCACAACTGGCGACCGCCAAGGGTCGGCAGCGGCACATTAAACGCCATAGACGCCATTATTAAACACCATCGACACCGTCAGCCCAATCATCGCAACCGCAAAGCCCCACACGACGAAGGCCTTCCATTTTCGGCGTTTTGACATGATCCGATCCGCCTCATCGTCTCCGCCATTTCCAGCGGCATCGCCCTTGCGCCCGAAGGCCACCCTGGCGCGCGGTTTGAGCTTGGGCTCGTTTGTGATATGGACGCTTTTGCGCCGCTCCATAGGCTGGCCGCGCAAAAGCATCTCTCCATATGACGTGGCGAGCGCGTCCTTTCCTTTGTTGCCAAAACTGGTTTTGTGCGATTTTTTGCTCATGGCCGCTCACTCCGTAACGCACCTTATTATGTCAACAATCGTTCACTTACATTAACTCCATAACGGATCATTGTCAATTGCATCCGCCTTGACCTTGGCGCAAAAGCCGTTTAACGGCGATGATTGCCGTCACACGAGCAACCCTTCAGCCAGGGACACAAAAAAAACGCCGCCCCAAAGGGCGACGTTTTGCATTGTGTATCAGCGCATTAGGGCTGGCTTTAGACGCCCTTGTCCGTGTCGATGGCGTAGCCTTCGCCGCGTACTGTGCGGATCACGTCTTCACCGCCACCCTCGTTGAGGGCTTTGCGCAAACGGCGAATGTGCACATCCACGGTGCGGTCTTCGACATAGACGTCGCGCCCCCACACCAGATCGAGCAGCCGTTCACGCGAAAACACCCGCCCCGGCTTTTCCATCAGGGTTTTGAGCAGGCGAAACTCGGTCGGACCTAAATGAATGGAGCGCCCGCCACGGCTCACTTTGTGCTGCGCCAAATCCATCGCGATGTCGGCATATTGCAACGCCTCGCTGGACAGCGACGGGTTGGCGCGGCGCAACAGCGCCTTGATGCGCGCCACCACTTCACGCGGGCTATAGGGTTTGACCACATAATCGTCAGCGCCGGTTTCGATGCCGCGCACGCGGTCTTCCTCCTCACCGCGTGCGGTCAGCATCAAGATGGGAATCTCTCGGGTGTCGCTGGAACCGCGCAATTGGCGGCAAACTTCGATGCCGCTCAAGCCCGGAAGCATCCAATCGAGCACGATTGCATCGGGCGTGTTTTCCTGGGCCATCAACAAGCCCTCCTCCCCGTCCTGAGCGATCAGCACGCGAAAGCCTTCTTTTTCAAGATTGTAGGAAAGCAGCTCCGCTTGCGGCGGTTCGTCCTCGACGATAAGAACCATGTGTTCCAAGTCAGTCAGTCTCCTCAACCCTCTTCGATCACAGTCTCGCTGGACAGATCGCTTTTGGGGCGTTCTTCGGCAGGCATCTCGCCGGACACCAGAAAGTGTACATTTTCGGCGATGGACGTCACGTGATCGCCAATGCGCTCGACGTTCTTTGCAACAAACAAAAGGTGCGTGCACGCCGTGATGTTGCGCGGGTCCTCCAGCATGTAGGTCAACAGCTCGCGAAACAAGCTTGTGTGCATCAAATCGACTTCTTCATCGCGCATGCGCACGTCGTCGGCCTTGGCGATATCGTGCGCGCCATAGGCGTCCAACACGTTTTTAATCATGCCCTGAACCTGACGGGCCATGCGCTGAATGCTCGCGGTGGCATTGCCTACCGGCTCCATCGAGGACAAGGTCAAGGTGCGCTTGGCGACGTTCTTGGCGTAATCGCCGATGCGTTCCAAATTTGCCGCCATTTTCAACGCGACGACGACGGCGCGCAAGTCGTCCGCCATGGGCTGGCGCAGCGCCAAAACACGAATGGTGAAGTTATCGATCTCTTCTTCGAGAAGATCGATTTGCTTGTCGGCCTCGATAACCTTTTGCGCCAGCGTCACATCGCGGCGGTTCAGCGCATCTACGGCGTCGGCAAGCTGACGTTCGGCAAGTCCGCCCATTTCAGCAATGATGCCGTCGAGACGACCCAAGTCGTCATCAAAAGAGGTAACGATATGCTCGTTTTCCATCGGGTTGTGGTCTCCCTTAACCGATGCGGCCCGTGACGTAGGCTTGTGTGCGCTCGTCAAAGGGTTTGGTGAAAATGTCAGTGGTGTCGCCCTGCTCGACCAATTCTCCCAGGTGGAAGAACGCGGTTTTCTGCGACACGCGTGCGGCCTGCTGCATGGAGTGCGTCACCATGATGATGGTGTAGTTTTGCTTCAGCTCATCGATCAACTCTTCGATCTTCGCCGTCGCGATGGGATCGAGGGCCGAGCACGGCTCGTCCATCAAAATAACTTCCGGCTCGACAGCGATTGCGCGGGCGATGCACAAGCGCTGCTGCTGTCCACCGGAAAGCCCCGTTCCAGGGGCCTCCAGGCGGTCGCGCACCTCATCGATCAACCCGGCTTTTTCCAAGCTGGTCAATACAATTTCATCCATTTCAGCGCGGTTTTTCGCAAGACCGTGGATACGCGGACCGTAGGCGACGTTATCATAGATCGATTTCGGAAACGGGTTGGGCTTTTGAAACACCATGCCGACGCGCGCGCGCAGATGCACGACATCCACGCCGCGCGCATAGATGTCTTCTCCGTCCAAAGTGATCATGCCTTCGATGCGACAGCCCTCAACCACGTCGTTCATGCGGTTGAGACAGCGCAAAAACGTCGACTTACCGCACCCGGACGGCCCAATCAGCGCCGTAACCGTATTCGACGGAATATCGAGGTTGATGCTCTTGAGCGCCTGCTTGTCGCCGTAAAAAACATCGACGCCTTGAGCCGTAACCTTGTGCGGTGCGCTCAGACCATGTCCATCGACACGGGCCATATCGGACACATCGGTGTGAATGGCAAGTTCCATAAAATCGTACTCCTTACCAGCGTCGTTCGAACCTACGGCGCAGGATAACTGCGAGGAGGTTCATGGCTATTAAAAAACCGACGAGGACAATAATCGCCGCAGCCGTGCGCTCTGAGAATGCACGCTCGGGACTATCGGCCCACAAATAAATCTGAACCGGCAAAGCTGTTGCCGGATCGGTGAAACCGCCCGGAATATCGACGATAAAGGCCACCATGCCGATCATGAGAAGCGGCGCGCTTTCGCCCAGCGCCTGCGCCATGCCGATGATCGTGCCGGTCAGCATGCCGGGCATCGCCAATGGCAAGACATGATGCATAACCGTCTGCACTTGACTTGCCCCCATGCCGAAAGCGGCTTCGCGAATCGACGGTGGCACTGCACGCAGCGCAGCGCGCGCGGCGATGATAATGGTTGGCAACGTCATCAGCGCCAGCACCATCCCGCCCACCAGCGGCGCGGACCTCGGCAACAAGAAGAAATTAAGGAACACCGCAAGTCCCAGCAAACCGAACACGATCGACGGCACGGCGGCGAGATTGTTGATGTTGACCTCGATCAAATCCGTCCATCTGTTCTTCGGCGCAAACTCTTCCAGATACACCGCGGTCATTATGCCGAGTGGAAAAGACAACGCAAAGCACACAGAAAGACTGAACAGCGAACCCATGAACGCGCCGAGAATACCCGCCAGTTCCGGTTCACGCGAATCGCCGGCGGTGAAGAATCGCATGTTGAACTGCAATTCGATGGCATCGTCGGCGAGCCATCGATCGATCCAGGCGATTTCTTTGTTGCTGACACGGCGATCACCTTCCGCCGCTTCACGGTCGATGGTCCCTTTCATCAACATGTCGATATCATCCGACGACGGCAGCCATACGGTGCGCACTTGGCCCAGCAAGGACGGGTCGTCCTTGAACATGGTTTGCAAGTCGAACCCCGCGCCGGAACTCATCAGTTTATAGAGCGCCCTTTTATCTCGCCGCGAAGTCACATCTGGAAACGCTTTGCGCATGGCGTCTTTGACCATGCCTTGCCAGTTGTTGTCTTTTATATGTTGCTCATCGAAGGTGACCGTCAAAGCAACATGCGTTTGCTGGAATGCGCCCACGCCCCGAATGCCGATGGCGGTCAACATCACCACAAGAAACGAAATCGCTACGGCGATGGCCAAAATTCCATAAAGGCGAAAGCGTTTTTCCGCACGATATCGCTTGGCGAGTCCCGCCTGAATTCGATCGGATTTGCTCATGGAGTTAGTCATACTGCTCACGATACTTTTTGACAATGTGAAGGGCGATGACGTTCAGAACCAAAGTGCTGACGAACAGCATCAGCCCCAGCGCAAACGCGGCTAAGGTCTTGGCGCTGTCGAATTCTTGGTCGCCGGTCAAAAGCGTTACGATTTGCACCGTCACCGTGGTCACCGCCTGCAACGGATTGGCTGTCAAATTGGCCGCCAGCCCCGCGGCCATCACCACGATCATGGTTTCGCCGATGGCGCGCGACGCCGCCAACAGCAAGCCACCCATAATGCCGGGCAATGCGGCGGGCAAGACCACGTTGCGGATCGTTTCGGACTTGGTGGCGCCAAGGCCAAAGGAGCCGTCGCGCATGGTTTGCGGCACGGCGTTGATAACATCGTCGGACAAACTGGAGATCAGCGGAGTGATCATCACCCCCATGACGAGCCCGGCCGCCAGCGCACTTTCCGAAGACACATCGAAACCAACCGCCTCACCCGTACCGCGCAGCCAAGGCGCCACCACCAGTGCGGCGAAAAAGCCGTACACAACGGTCGGGATGCCTGCGAGAATTTCCAAGAGCGGCTTGACCCAGTTGCGCACATTGACGTGGGCGTACTCGGCTAGATAAATCGCCGCAAACAAGCCCACCGGCGTCGCCACCAAAAGAGCGATGGCGCTGATCAACAGTGTCCCGGCAAACAACGGTATCGCGCCGAACGAGCCGGATGAACCAACCTGATCCGCGCGGATAGCCGTCTGCGGGCTCCATTCCAAACCGAACAGGAAATCGGTCAGCGGAATTTCGCCGAAAAAGCGCAGGGCTTCCAATAATAAAGAAGCGACAATACCAACCGTAGTCAAAATTGCGACCGTGGAACTGGCGATCAAGATTAACTTGATCGCGGCTTCCACGGCCTTCTTCGCGCGCCGGGCGGGCGTGACGTACATCCGGCCTCCACCCGCTTTCGGTGCGCGAATTATCTGCGTTGTTGACGTGGTCACGTCTAAAATCTCCAAACAAATTCCGGCGGCGGCCTCAATGGGTCGCCTAAATGAAGCGTCAACCGCCGCCGGTTGTTTTGTTCCGTCTTATCCATCGATTTGCATCGACAGGTCCGGCGATTTACATCGACAGATGCGCGAGCGCCTTGGCGTCGGCGGAGAACTTGGC
>Ga0316204_10000910_pt1 | contig 92345 bp, 76 predicted proteins | sample 6monrhotite_MG_2_FD_205661 | JGI IMG/M metagenome (GOLD analysis project Ga0316204, IMG submission 205661) | Microbial mat bacterial communities from mineral coupon in-situ incubated in ocean water Damariscotta River, Maine, United States -... | ecosystem: Environmental > Aquatic > Marine >... | reverse complement strand
ACTGCTTTAGCGAGAAAAGTTCGTTAGCGCTATATCAGCGCCAGCTGAAGCCTTTGATGTTGGGGTATCTGTGATATTTTACCGGACACCGTTACCAACCAGGTGAACGCAAAACTTTTCATTACGCTAATCAAACCAACTGATTGCACTCTAAACGTGCGGCCAACTGATTATTCTAGGTTTAATTTCGCAGTGCAATGTTTTTTCGCTAGTTTGTAAATAGCTAGGGAGTGAAAGGTTTTGTGGAGTTTGCTACTACTGGGAGGGCCTTCGGTATCTAGTGGATAAATGTTCTAAAAAAGAGAAAGCTCTCTTTCAACACCAAAGTTAATTTGCATATCACTATTATTAGGGTCTTCGCTTTGCGTCATAATGGCATTCAATTTCATGCTATTAATTGATTTTGATGCATATAAGCTCCAATCAGTAAATTCCTCACCTAGTAGCGGTTTAGTCTTTCCTAAATGAAAACCGACAGTCAAATTTGAAACGTCGTGTTTGAAGTTGAGTTGCGTATATTCACCCTCATCATTCGAGGCGTAGCTCAAATGGAAGGCTTTGATGTTGCCACCAACATAAACTTCTTGTACTTCAATATCTTTGTTTAGTGTTTCAGGGGCTAGTACGCGATTATATGATTTAAACCCCAAGTGATATCCAAAGATACCGACTTGTTGTTTCAAGCCTGCATAGGCATCGAGCTTGTACTGTTCCTTATTTTCCGAACCGTATTCAACAAGAGCTTCGTCTTCTTTTTGGGGTTCGGCTGCGCCAAAGTATAGGCCAGACTTTTTATGGAAGAACTCACCTTGCTTGCGAGCGAGCTTCTCTTGCAACGGCATTGACTTTTGATAACCAGCGCCAAAAATTTGATACTTGGTAGGATAATTGGCAGCAAAACACATAGATTGCGCGCATAGCGACATGGTGCAAATTGTGAAGAGTGTGTTTTTGATCATAATTAACGGCTGTTTGACTTGCTTCAATATCAATTATCGACAATAGTTTGTTTTTTATTAAGAGCTTAGATCATTATAGTGACAACCAAAGCGAACTTTTAACGCTAGCGCTATGAAAATGGCACTTGTTGGGTTGTTTTCTGAGCGAATTTCATGCCCGAGGCACTAAAAGGTCTACATTAATTTAATTATAAATAATAGCCCCTTGAGTTTCAAGGGTTTTACCTGAGTTTGCCTTTTAAATCAACCGATTATTAAAAGAAGCTAAGAATCTAACACCAGCTTGCTTGATTATCGGGTTTTTCGATTATTTCCTGAACATTTGCGGCAATAATGTTGTATGAGACATTGCCATAAAGCTTTTGTCGTCCTTCATTCAGTAAATAAGTTGGGCTGCCTTCTATGTGGTGTGCATCTTTGATTTCAATATCGTTAAAAAGTGCCGCCATTGCGTCACCTTTTTGAATAAGTTTTTCAATTTGAGAGATAGGAAAATCGAGTTGCTCTGCCAGTTCAAATAGAATTTTTTGATCGGCGATATTTTTTGCGTTCTCAAAAAAGTTTGATCGAACTTGCCAGACAAACTCTTCAAAGCAGCTTCTTCCATCAAATTCTTTGTGAAGTTTGGTGGAAATTGTATTTTTTGTTTGTAGTAGCTGAATTGCTTTGAAAAACAGATGGGCATTAGCTGAACTGGATGGGATGTTTTGCGTCCATATTTTTTCGTGAATATTAACGTGAGGAAATTTTTTTCCGATAGATTTTGTGTGCTTGGAAAACCCTGAATAACCGCCTTTATCTTTCCATCCGTCGCCTATTCTTGTCGTGGTACAAGAGAAAATTGGAATGAAGTGGTAGTCAATTTCCAGTTTGTCACCCATCTGTTTTTTAAGCTCATCTAATCGAGCTTGTGCCGTATATGCCCAGACGCAGAGAATATCGGAAAAATAGGAGAGCTTTACTTTTTGTGATTTCATGGTTATCTATTTTCTGGACAGGAATGGATTATTTTCTATTGTGAAGCGCCAATGCGCGTTACGATCTTTTTCTTCAGCGTAGTCGATACCAATACGCGGCGAGCTGATAATCTGACATTTTTCTGTTAGTTCATGTTCTTCGATCCAAAGTTTTTTTCCTTGGCAGAGATCCAGATTATTTAAGCGCTTATCGATATTATACGCCTGACAGAGTTTTGCTGGGCCATTAGTTAATAATCTTTCATTATCAATATTTCGATGCTTCTGCAAAATATCAATATGGTTTAACGGTTGTATGGCGCGGATTAGAATTGCTGAAGGATGCCCTTCCGCTTCTGTCACGATGTTAAACATATAATGCATTCCATAAACAAGGTAGACATAGGCATGACCCGCTCGGCCAAACATGATTGCTGTCCGTTCTGTTTTCCCTTTTGAGGCGTGGCAAGCGGAATCGTTTTCTCCAATATAGGCTTCGGTTTCAACAATTAGCCCTGCCAATTGTTTGCGGCCATGTTGCCGAATTAGCTTTTTCCCTAAAAGGGATCGAGCAACACAAAGAGTTGCCTGTTGGTAAAAGTCTCGTGTTATTATCATTTGCTAATGGGGTTGTAGGTTTCGGCGTTAAAGTATATTCAACAAAATATATGTGCTTGAAGCAATATGATATTACAGGTAATTTTTGCTAACTTAAAATATTATAGGGATGATAGAAAATGAAAAGAAATTCGATTGCACTATTATGCATGGCGATCACCGCAGTACCAGCTTTCGCTGAGGATGGTATTAAAAGCAGTGTTGAGTTGGGTATGGTGATGACTTCTGGAAACTCAGAAACTCAATCGACAAATGCTAAAGCGAGTGTCGAGATGACCAAAGCAAAATGGCGTAGCGCTGCATCACTTGAAGCCTTGAATGTGACGGGTGATGTTAATGGTGAGACGAAGCGGCTTTCAGAAAAATATCAAGGCGCAGGCAAAGTCTCCTACTTGTTTTCTGAGCACGCATATAGTTTCTTAGCAGCAGATGGTATTCATGATCCATTTAGTGGATATAGCTATCAAGTGAGTTCTGCCTTGGGTGCTGGTTATCGAGTGATCAATCAAAAAGCAATGGTGTTTGATGTCGAAGGTGGCCCAGGTTTTCGTCAATCAAAAGTAAGAGGGTCTGATGAAACTCTTGACGAAGGTATGTTCCGAATCGGTGCTAAATTCACATATAATATCAGCGAGACTTCCGCGTTTAGCGAAGAATTCACTGCTGATATTGGCGAAGAGTCAACCATCTCTAAATCAGTAACTGCATTGACTGCACAAGTTGCAGGCAATTTGGCAATGAAAGCTTCGTTGACGATCAAAAATAATGATAAGCCAGCGCCAGGTGCTGATGAAACAGACAGTGAGCTTGGCGTAAATTTAGTTTACAGTTTTTAAGAGTCGTTTAGCTCTGCAGAAGAGACGATGGATCTGGCGTGCTTTTCGCTTTAGGCTTAAGGACAGTTCCTGAAAGTAACTTTCGGAGCTGTCCTTAATTTAAAAAACGAACGCTCACTTTCCCCTTCTTTGTTAAAGCAGGTTTTACCTAAATGGAAAAGCAGGATTTTAGTCACGAAGTTGAGTACCACCCCTCAACGACGGCAAGAGTAACGCTCGTACTATTGGGGATAACCTTCGTAATAATCGGAGTTCTTGGTATTTTCCTCCCGGTATTGCCGACAACTCCGTTTATGCTATTGGCCGCCTGGTGTTTCGCAAAGAGCTCGTCACGCTTCTATAACTGGATTATGAACAATAGAGTCTTCGGTCCGATCATTCAGGAGTGGCGACAGCATAGAAGTATCCCTAAACGCGCCAAATGGACCGGGCTGATTTTGATGGTCTCAACATTTGGTGTGTCAATTTTTTTCTTTGTACCGTATTTTTACGGCCAGATAATATTGGGTATTATGTGTATCACCATGGTGATTTTTATGTGGCGTATTCCAGTTCGGGAACAAACAACAGAATCTTAGCCGTTTGTTAGCGCTATTTTTGGCAGTGTGTGCAGTAGTATGTTGCTCGTTGATTAATCACTCGTTGTTTTATTGGGTGTCCACATTGCATACAGGGCAAGTCTTTCCTTCCATACACAGTTAACTTTTGGGCAAAGTAACCTGGTTTACCGTCAGGGCTGCTAAAGTCTTTTAATGTGGTGCCTCCCTGTTCTATAGCTTGCTGTAATATTTTTTGAATGGCGGTTACCAACACCTCAAATCGTCTTAATGATATTTTTTTTGCTGCTTGTGTGGGATGTATATTGGCCAAGAAAAGTGATTCGCTGGCATATATATTTCCTACTCCCACAACGATGTGGCTATCCATTATGAAAGACTTTATCGCGACATTTCGCTTACGGGATTTTTGATGTAAATATTTGGCGGTAAATAATACGTCAAACGGTTCAGGCCCAAGTGACGCGATCAATTTATGCTCTTGCCAGTTATCTTGTGTCCATAGAACGGAACCGAAACGCCTAGGGTCTCGTAAACGCAAAGTTTTTTTGTTAGAAAAAATGATCTCAAAATGGTCGTGCTTTTCCAGCGGTGTTTTCTGCGATACTACACGCAAACTGCCCGACATACCTAAATGGATGATGAGCGTGCCATGTTTGAAATGAAGTAATAGATATTTTGCCCGTCGTTCTGTGCTAACTAGCGTTTTATTTTTAAGTTGTTTGATGATGGATAAATCGATCGGCCAGCGAAGACTCGGGTTGTAAATGTTAATTTTATCAACTTTTTGTTTTTCTATTAGAGGTGTTATACCGCGTAGTGTAGTTTCGACTTCAGGGAGTTCAGGCATTGTAATTTCTGTGAGTTATTTTGATTTTCCGGGACGTTCAAATATTAGTAGGCCGGCCATATATTGTTTGGGAATAATATAAACAATGCCGAGATCTTTTCGCGCAAGTTTTAGCGTATTTTTTGACGGAATAACATTAAACTCCAAAATATTTCTGGAGTTGGTTTGAATGAGAACAATAGCAATAGCCTCTTGATCGTTATAAGTTCGGATGTCTTGTGCAGAGGCATTTTGCCAATTATTAAGTGTCTCTTTACTCTTTTGAGTTTGTAGAGGTATAAGTGGGCGTTGTTTCCAAAGCGCTTTGATATTAGTTACCGTTTGGCCAGGCGGAATTAATGATTTATCAATAAAACTGGTAATTGGTAACGAGAGTTTATTTAACAGATGACTGTTTACTACATGGATTTTATTTTCGGCATGAACGTAATGTCTGTTTGCAACCGGTTCGTTGTTACCGAAACTAATCAGAGTGTCGTTAAATTTAACGGAAAAATCATTCGAGTTAAAGCCGTATTTTTCCAAGTCTTCTTTCGTATTGTCGAAATTTGATAGCGCTAACTGCTGACTAAGACCAAGAATCTGTGATGTTAGTTTTTCATCCGCAGGTAAACTTTGATTTTGAAAGTTAACAAACCATGAGTCAGTTCTTTTTTCTAGTTGAATCAATTGTTCGGGATTGTTGATAGTAATGGAATTGATTTCATCCAAGCTTAAATCTGTTAACTTATCCGTATGTCGCGATGGCAACATTTCAGGTTTTATAAACGCGATGGTAGCTAGGCCAAGAACGATCAATACCAAAGTGATGTTAATTATTTTGCTGCCTGAAAACAAAAAATTCTCCAAATAGTGACGTTATATCTATATTTTAGCGCAACGCTTATGGGCACCTCCGGGGTTGATCTATAGCGCGCTGATTGTGTTGAAATTACGCTAAAGGGCACCTCCGAAAATTGATTTATAGCGCGCTGGCTGTGTTTACCCTAAAGGGCACCGAGGAAAACCAAACTCAAAATGCTCATTTACTGCAGTAAACTGCGCTTTTTCGTTTGATTTTGCCTTGCCATCATCACTCTAAATAAATTTTCGGAGGCACCCTAAATTAATTTCTGTAAGCACCTTTATCTTTTCCTACGGCGATACCAAATGATAATCCCTGTTAAAAGTAACAGCAATGGGACGATCAACAGGAAGCCAAAGCCGATGATTATTTGATGGGTTTTAGTGAGTTCAAAGTTCAAGTCGCTATTGGTTTTGTTGGGAATGTTGATAAAGGTTTCGTCTTTGATTAACCAATTTATCACATTCATCGCGAAGTCCAGATTGCCTGCTTGGCCAATATAAGCGTCGGAAGCAAAATCATTATCGCCTATTATGACAATGCGCTGTTGCTCTTGTAGTGGTTCAAAGCCAATTGCATCTTCTTCAAATTCATCAAAATTTTCTGCATCAATATCCATGTTTTCTTCAGCTTCGTTAATGCTCGGCACACGAGTGAGGCTTAAGCCAATGACTAAGGGGCCTGGAATATCTTGTCCAGCTTCCTGAGTAATCTCTGCTGAATATTCTTCAGTTTCAGACCAGGTTCTTGGGAGTGTTTCTAGAATATCAATTGCATCCCATTCGTCAGCGCCATAAAATTCTAGCGCTTTTGCAGTAGGGAATATAGTCATGCTTGTGAAGTTATTGGTGATTGGGCTTTGTGGGTATTCTGGGATTAGAGTGAAGCGGGTATCATTAATGCCTAAAAGTTGCGTATTAGGATCAACAACCATACCTGGTAATAATTCTATGTCCAACGCTTCTGCGAGTGGTTCAAGTCCTAATATTTCTTTAGGTTCTAACAGCCATAACAGGTTGCCACCACGTTCAATATAGTTGAGCAATATATTAATTTCACCAGGTAGAAAATCTTTTTGCGGGTCTGCAATTATTAACAAAGAAGTATTGTTAGGAATATTGGGGTTGCTCGCTAAGTTATAGGCGCGCACACGTAATCCTTTGCTCTTCATGATTTTTGTCCAACTGGAAAAATCAAAACTTGAATCACCATATGGACTACGTTCGTCATGCCCCTCTAGAAATAACACCCATTGTTCGTCAGATCGAGAAAGTCTATAGAGGGTGTTCGTTAAGCTAAGCTCAGTAGCGGCTAATACTAATTCACTACGCTCTCCCATTACTAGCTGCAGTTCACCTTCATTTCTAATGCCTAGCTCTCTGACTAATTCGGTCTCTTTTAACGGATTGATAAACTCAAGTGTTATGTTGTTTTTGTAGCGTTGATAGTTCTTTATCAGGTGTTTTATTTCACTGATTAAGGCTTTATTGCTGTCGCTGACAAATGCGTTAACTTTAATTGGTTCTTGAATTTTTTGTAGGAGCTCGATTGTTGCGTCGCTCGGTGTATTGCGTTTGTTATTGGTCCAATCCGCTTCATACTGATATTGCAGACTAAGCCAGGCAAGGCCTGTAATGCTGGCGAGGAACAGAATCAAAATAAAAGTATTCTGTAAGCGTAGTTGCTGTTTTATTTTAGGGCTAATTTGCATAAAAATAGAATATTTAGTATTGCAAGCGATCAGCGTTGAGTCTTCGAATTGCCAAGGTTAAAAACGTGGTAATAAAGAGCAGGTAATAGACAATGTCACTGGATTTAAAAACACCTTCCAGTAATGATCGGTAATGGTTAAGAATAGAAAGATAGCTAAATACAGAACCAGCTTCAGAAAAATCGGCTGACCAGTCGATAATCCACAACATCAATAGTACTCCAAAGGTACTAATTGCCGCTATGGTTGGTTGCCCTGTAAGTGTAGACATAAACAGGCCTGCGGAAGCAAAGCTGGCAAGCAATAAGAATAGTGCGAGGAATGCTGAGGCTACCATACCGTAGTCGAGTGTGCCTCCCAATAACAATGAAAACGGCATTAATGCAATCAGTAAAAGCAATATGGCGATAAAAATTAATACGCCAAGAAATTTACCCAATATAATTTCAGTAACGGAGATTGGAGCGCTTAGCAGTAAACTCAATGTTTGTGTGCGTCGTTCTTCGCTAATGATTCGCATGGTGATAAGCGGTATGACTAATAATAAAATTAATGCAGCATTGGCAAAAAGAGGAGTCACTACAATCTCAGTTAATCCCGGCGCATCATTTAAAGCAACTAAACGACTTTGGATTTGTAAAAACATATCAAGCTGGCCGAGAAATAGATAACCCATAATGAACTGTGTTACCGCCAAAATGGACCAGGCAAGAGGGGATAAAAACAGACTGTGTACTTCGCGCATGGCGATTGTAATTATCATGAGTTGACAGCCTCAGTGGGTTCTTGATGAGTATGGTTGAGTTCTTCAGTTGTGATGTCAACAAACACCTCTTCCAGCGAAAGTTGTTCCGGACGAATTTCAAATAATCGCCATTGCTGCTCAACGGATTTTTTCACCAATGCCTCTGATGGGTCAATTTCTGGGTTATGATGAATTCTAAAGTAACCATCCTGTAGCGTCTCAACGCCATCAACACCAGGAAATGCGCGCAGTTCATTTATTGTCGGTGCCTGCAAAAAACCCACACTTAAACTTGATGATTGCATACGTTTTTGCAGGCCTTCGGTTGATTCGGTGAGGACAATATCTCCTTTGTTAATAATTAACACTCGGTCACAAGTTGTAGTGACTTCCGGTAAAATATGAGTTGATAAAATGACACTATGATCTTCCCCCAGTTCTCTAATTAATGCGCGAATTTCGCGAATCTGTATCGGGTCTAGCCCTACCGTTGGCTCGTCGAGTATCACTACTGCTGGAGAATGAATGATGGCTTGTGCAATACCAATTCGTTGTTGAAAGCCTTTTGACAAATTACCAATCAAACGATTTTCCACACTAGTCAAATGACATCGTTCTTTGACGACCTTTATCGTTTCGTCTTGCTCGTTTGATTTTACGCGATGTAATTTGACACAAAAGCGCAAATATTCGTCAACAGTAGATTCTTTATAAATTGGTGGGTGTTCGGGGAGATAGCCAATATATTGTTTGGCCTTTTTAGGGTGATCAAGTATATCAATATTGTTTATTTTGATTTGTCCAAAACTTGGGGAGAGGTTACCGGTGATCATTTGAATTATAGTGGATTTTCCAGCGCCGTTTGGACCTAACAAGCCTAGCACTTCTCCACGATGGATATTAAAACTCAAATTATTTACTGCGCATAGTGCGCCATAAAACCGAGACACACTATCTACGCTGACTAATATTTCATCTGTTTCGGCCATTTGTTTCCTAATGAATGTTTTAAGCTGTAGGCTTTACGCCGTTGTAACCACTTAGAGTATTCTCCATGAATCACACAAGTTTATGGAATTACAATGGGAAAGCAATACATTATATAGTTGTTGCAAGCTGCTGCCTCTGTTTGTGCAAAAACTTTTTCAATAATAGGCAAAACATGAGTCAATAATTAATTGAGCACAGCTTGTGCATAAGCAAAATAGGCCCGTAATTTTTAGTTAAATTAAGTTTTACGACTATGCAGCTTACATTTTGCACAAAATATTCATTGGATGAAAAGAAGCGACAATCGCGTTTATCTTCTATGGGGTTAGCGGAAGACGAATTTAAACTTGCCGAGCAGTTGCAGCGCCATGTGATCAAACCTAATCTTGACGATATTGTCATTCAATTTTTCCGCATGATTCAGCTTGATGATGAAGCGGGAAATATGTTCGCAAAAGGTTTTCGTTCGGACAAGTTAACACGCTTTCTTTACCGGTATTTGACGACCTTGGGGAAAGACTTCACTGAGGGTGTTTATTTTGAGCAGCGTTTGCGCGTCGGTATTGCGCATATTAATGCCGGAGTCAGTTTTATAGTTTTTCAATTAGCGTTTCGTATTCTGCAGCAATTATTATTGGATAATTTGCCTCGGGATATTAAAAATCGCGAGTTTCTTTCTGCCTTTATTTTGAAAATCACTTCTCTTGATCTCGTGATTGCGACCGAAGCGTATGAAAATTATCGTTTGGCAAAAACGCCTGACGCTATTGTGCCAACGCGTGGTAGCGTGCAACAACTGCTTAATTCCGAACAGTTGAATGCATTGTTGGCGGCGAATTGGCGGGACGCTGCTGATGATTGCGAGACATATGTTGGCTTGGCGGCAATTGATGATGATCAGCGTATTGAGCAATGTTATGGGCAGCAGACAGCGCAAGACGCGAGAAATGGCGCCGTACAACGAATACTTTCCTCGCTGCGTCCTGGCGATGCACTTGGTCAGTTTGATGACGAACACTTTCTGTTAGTTTTAAGTAATACCAGCAACAAAAACGCGCACGATATTTGTCGCCGCGTAATGGATAAAATTGCATCGCACCCATTCTCTGCAGATAAAATGACAATTCCTGTTACAATTAGTATTGTTTTAGCATCATACGCACACCCTGAAATTCATGAAGAGGTGTTGCCGAGTTTGTTACAAACACTCACTAAACTACAGGAACAAGGCATTAATCAGTTGGAGTTAGTTGCAGATGCAAATACTGGGGGTTGATACTGGCGGAACATTTACCGATTTTGTTTTGTATCAGGATGGTAAACTCAGCGTTCATAAAGTTCTCTCTACTCCTGATGCACCTGAAGAAGCAATCCTACAAGGAATCGCGGAGCTAAAGCTTGATCGCCAAACGCTGAAAATTATTCATGGTTCCACCGTTGCAACCAATGCCGTGCTCGAAGGCAAAGGTGTTAAAACACTATACGTAACAAATTATGGATTACGTGATGTGTTGTTGATCGGTCGTCAGGCGCGCCGGGAACTATACAATCTCCAGCCGAAGCCATTTTTAAACCCTGTTAAACGAGAAAACTGTTTGGAAACTGGCGGCCGGTTTTCTGCTCTGGGAGAAGTGGTTGAACCACTTTCTGAGCAAGAAATCGAAGACCTGCTCGAAGAGATAAATAAACGAAAGCCTGATGCTATTGCAATTAACCTCATTTTTTCTTTTTTAAATCCTGAATTTGAAAAACGCATTGAAGCTGTAATTCCTAGTAATATCTTTGTTTCCCGTTCTTCAGCCGTGCTCCCCGAATATAAAGAATACGAGCGCGGAATGACCACATGGTTAAACGCTTATGTAGGTCCATTAGTTGAAAAATATTTACACAGGCTTTCTAAAGAAGTTGCTCCTGCAAAAGTCTCTGTTATGCAAAGCTCCGGTGGAACAGCAAGCGCTGAACAAGCCGGAAGCATGGCGGTTAACATGCTTTTGTCTGGTCCTGCGGGTGGTTTGCAAGCGGCAAAAAGTGTCGGAAACCAACTTGGCATTCCCGCGTTGATCACCTTTGATATGGGGGGGACATCAACAGATGTCGCGTTGATAGACGGGGAAATAAAGTTAAGCAATGAGTCGTCGATCATAGGTTTGCCCGTGGCGGTACCAATGGTGGATATGCATACTATTGGCGCCGGTGGTGGTTCCATTGCATCGATTGATCAAGGTGGTATTTTACAAGTGGGGCCGGAGTCCGCTGGCGCATCTCCAGGTCCGGCAAGTTATGGCAATGGAGGAAGATATGCGACAGTTACCGATGCAAATGTTGTGTTGGGCCGTTTGCCATCATCCAATGCTTTGGCGGGTAGCTTAAAGCTTGATTTGATGGCGGCAAGACGCGCAGTGCAAGCAATTGCGGAGAGTATGCAAAGTTCTGTTGAAGAAGCCGCGATGGGAATTATTCGTATAGCGAATGAACATATTGCACAAGCCCTGCGAATCATTTCTGTACAAAAAGGTGTTGATCCAAGGGGCTTTTCGTTAATGAGTTTTGGTGGTGCAGGCTCCCTTCAAGTTTGTGAGCTTGCAGAAATTATGGGAATGTCGCGAGCAATAGTGCCGTTACATTCTGGGGTGTTTTCCGCGTTTGGAATGTTAGTGTCTCCCGTGTCACGAGAATTATCTATCACTCATCTAGATCGCTTGGATAGAGTAGACGAAGCTGAGCTAAATTCGCTTTTTCGAGAGTTGTCGAATAAAGGAATGAAAGAGATGGAGCATGAGGATGTGAGCCAACAACAAATTCGACAACTATATACCGTAGATCTCCGTTATTTGGGACAATCTTTTACACTGAATGTGCCTTGGCAATCCATTGAGCAGTCATGCGATGCATTTCATTATCTACATAAAACGCGCTATGGACATGCGTTAAATGAAGCAGTGGAGTTGGTGAATTTACGGGTGTCGATGAAAGCTGAATCACAAATATTGGGTTTGCAAACCGAGATTGAAAATAGTGCCGCTAGGCCGAATACGAAGGTAGAGCTGTTTGATATCAATGAGGAAGTTGATGTGTGGCGTAGAGATGATTTAAAGCATGGACAAATCATTGATGGTCCTGCACTTATCGTTGAAAAAGTTGCGACAACTTTTATCAAACCTGGTTGGTGTTGTGAAAAAGATAAATTCGGACATCTTATTTTACGTAGAGAGAATCCTAGTTGAGTCATCAATTAACAAAGACAAGTTTTACACAAGGCGTTTGCAAGCGTTTGGTGCGGGTTAATATACGTTTATTGATTGTGCTTGTTTTAATCTCGTTATTTGTTTCTGCATGTGAAAATACGGTTTCTCATACTTCCGTAACGTTGGATAGCAATGCAGTTTATGCTGTGTATCGTAAAAGTCCATCAGATGAGTACCGAGTGATAGCCCACAATAATAATCGATATAGTTTAAAAACGGTGACTTTTACCGTGGAGAAAAAAACTTCACCTTATACGATGTTATTCGTCTGCCCATCAAATCGTGGCAATAATCCACATGAAATATATATCTATTATGCAACAGCAGAAGAGATGAATATTGTTGATTTCAAATGCCGTCGAGCTGATGAAGATATTATTGAGAAACCGGTTTACGGTAAGGTGTCGGGTGTTAGTGTTGCTAACTCGCAAGATAATATTGGAGAGATCGCTCGCGTTGCATTATCGAATGAGGTTTCTTTGGACGCGCATGAAGCTTACGCTCTAATTGTAAAAAGTGGACAACGAGATGCCGTTGCCTATAAAGGTAAACAGAGTGTGAGTGGTTTGGTGGTAGATAAGCCCGAAACTTTTTATATAGAACGAGGCAAAGCGTTGGCGTTAACAACCGATCCACAGGTTATCGATGTGGATTTTAATGGAGGAGAGATCGGAGTTTATGTCAGTGAGTTCGGTAGCGAGCCGTCTTCTGTTACTGTACAAGGATTGAATGAAGGTGAGCGATTAACTTCAACGCTGGGTTTTTTGAGTGAGAAGAAAACGTATTTAGAACTGAAAGCGAGTGAAGCTCAAAGCTTTTCTTTTACTGAAGTTCCACTAACCGTGGCAGATGAAGATGTGAAACTGGAAGAGAGTAACTTTCATCCGGGCGAAGGTCATGAACTTATTGTTACTGCTCATGATAGCAATGATGATGAAGCGCGAAAATATACAGAGATTTTTACCGTATCGAAAGACAAGATACATAATATAGCGTTGCCAAGCACAATGAGCAATTCGCCAGCAGCGACCTTAATTAATTTAGGCGACTTACAAGAGATTATAGTTAGCTGGAATAGTTACTTGAACTCAGGTTTTACAACAGGGCTATATCGTTGGCAGTTTGAGGGTTTGGCTGCTCCGCACCAAGAAGGCGAAGCGCCAGATATAGAAGTGAATAATGTGAAGTGGGTTGTTTATGTTACGCCAGGTTGGTTGAAGCAGATCGGCGGTACTAAAAATAGCTACGCATTAAAACTGCCTACTGATTTTGAACTAAATTTAAAAGATGATGTGGGTGATCCTATTTATGCATGGCGAAAAGAGTGGGCGTTTCGCGCAAGCACTGTAGTCAATTGGGAGTTGTCGGCGTTCTCAATGAGCGAGGAAGCGCGTGCAAATGATATTGTTGAATATCTCCTCAATCGAAAATTTGATAAATCATTCAGTTTTACACAAGCCAATATTCGGAATTCCATACAACCGTAGCTAAATAAAGTATATGGAAATACTAACATTTGTTTTGGTTGGTTTGTTTGCGGGCCTTTCTGCTGGGTTATTTGGAATAGGTGGAGGTCTGATCACAGTGCCCGCCATGTTTTTTCTTCTCCCTATTTTTCATTCTGATGTATCACATTTGATGCTCACTGCTGTTGCTACTTCTTTAGCCGCGATTGTTCCTACAGCTATCATGTCTTCTTACGGCCACTATAAAAAAAATGCAATCTTATGGCCCGTGGTCTTGAAAATAACACCGAAAATATTTATCGGGGCTGCACTTGGGGCTATCATTGCAATGGCGGCTACTCAAAATGTATTGAAAACTTTTTTTGCGATCTTTTTATTGCTTGTTGCGCTAAATATGTTTCGAGAAGCTATCAAGGATCGTGTTGAAGAGTTTCGTATTCAATCTATCAATTCATTTGTTACGGCGGCAATTGGAGCAGTGTCTTCCGTGATGGGGGTTGGTGGAGGTACGATGACAGTGCCTTATTTGACGGGGAAAGGTATGAACATTCATAACGCGATTGCATGCTCGGCGGTGTTGGGTGTTCCAATCGCGCTATCAGGCTCGGTGATACTTTACTTGTCACACTTATGGGAAAATAATGCTGGTGAGGGTTATATTCATTTTCCTGCTTTGTTTGGTATTACACTAGCGTCAATAGTTATAGCACCTTACGGGGCGAAACTCGCACACTACTTGCCCGTCAAAACGTTGAAAAAAATTTTCTCTCTATTGTTGATGATTATCGGACTGAAAATTCTAATTGGTTAGATATTGTTCTTATTTGTGTAAGTAGTTTTTTTATGTTCTTTAATAATCATAAATTAAAGAAACATATTTCATAATTAATATGGCTAAATAAACGTATTGAGACAACTACCATGTATAAGTGTTTTGCTTGATTATTAACCTGTTTGCTGTCTACAAACACTATGTCAACAATACGTTGGTGTAACTGTTGCAAGTTGTAGTCATGAACCTAGATTAATCAGTTGAACCACAATTTATAGCACTATCATTTGATTTACTTAGCTATATGAAAAGTGTTTGATTCACCAATCAGGTGAACGCAAAACTTTTCATTACGCTAATCAAACCAACTGATTGCACTCTAAACGTGTGGCCAACTGATTATTCTAGGATAAGAGTGGGTAGCTTAAAACTTAGGCAGGTAGGTTTGTTATCTAAGTTAGTGCGGCAAAGTATTTAATAACGGACAATTGTTTGTCGATAAAGAGAAAATGATTAAGATGGATGTATCTTTAGTTAAAAGGATGTTCTTCATGAGAGCGATATGGGCATTTCTGGTTTTATCACTATTTGTTCCGACAGTTTTTGCAAAAACATTTTATGTCACTGATGTTTTATACGTCACTATTCGCGACAGTTTTGTGGAAGGCTCTAATTCCATAAAAGCGTTGAAAACGGGCACTCTACTGGAAAAAATTGGTGAAGAGCAGGAAGGTTATTTATTTGTCCGTACTGAAGACGGCATAGAAGGTTGGATAAAAGCAAAATATCTGGTCGATGAACCGGTTGCGTCACTGAAGCTAGAGAAAATTGATTTTCGCTTGCAAAAGTTAGAGTCTGAGAACAGCGAATTAAAAGAGAGGTACAACCAGGCTAAAAAGAAACAAAAAGAAGCAGAAAAAGAGCGCAAACGCTTAGAATCCCAAAGTCAAAATCTTGCAGCAGAAAATAAACGGTTATCTACATTAGCTGCAAAGCCGTTAGTTCTCTCCCAGGAAAACGAAAAATTAAAGGTTGATTACCAAACTTTGGAGACTGAAGTGTTATCGCTGCGCCAAGAAAATGAAAGTTTTAAAACTACTTCTGGCAGGGATTGGTTTTTAGTCGGGGCAGGAGTTTTAATTGTCGGTTTGGTTATCGGTTTGGTTATTCCCAATATGCGCATTGGTAAAAAGAATGAATGGGCATAAATTGAGTATGTAATTTTTACTGGTTGATAAACAAAAAGGCCATCGTTATGACGGCCTTTTTGTTAGATTTAATTTTCACCTTTTAGAATACTGGATCTTCTGCAAATGGATCTGCTCCTGGTGCAAAATCTAGGGCGCTTCCTACCCCTGTTAAATCGATCATGTTGTATGTCTCAGCGAGGTCATCCGTGCCACCTAGCTCTGCTAAATCAGATAGTTTAATGAATCCAAAGTCACCTGCGTCAGAAGCGTTTTGTGATAGTTGAACCCGCTCAATAGTGTCACCTGCAATCCAGTTAATGACAGTAGTATCAGCGAATTCCGCTTGACCACCTGCCGTGACTTTGTTGCCATCAATATAGTCATATTTGAAAGTTTGATCGGTTAATGCTGAACCTAGATGTACTTGCGTGTCTAGATCAACTTCTTTTCCTAATTGTACTAACGTTGTTGTTGTGCCATTATCTAAAAGATTTGCACTTGAGTCGAAACGGAATCTATCTCTAAACTTTCCATCCGCTGGTGTTTGGGTCTGTAACAACGTGACGTTTTGTTTCATGTCATTATCAACACCTCCAGCGTCCAGATCATCTAGATCGCCAGTATAATCAAATCCTGCTTCAAATGATGCTGAAGCTATGCCGTCAGCACCAGTAGTAGAGTTAGTAACGGATTGAGATAATTTAACAGTAAGGTCGACTCCTTTTTCCCAAAATGAATCAGTATATATGGTTGCTGCCGATGTTAATGTTCCATTTGGATTGGTCGTATGATCATTGGTAATCTGTTTAGTTGCAACACCACCTGCACCACCTGCTCCAACTCTCACAAAACTTTCAGAAATGAATGTAGCCCCAGTCGATGTTTTGTCTGCAATAATAGTTTGAAAATATCTTTTTGAAGGATCCGCTTTATCTGTAACAGATCTTTGATAGAAGCCGGCTTCAGAAATTGGATTTGAACCGTAGATGAAATTTACATTATCTTCAGTATAGGTAATTGCATTTGTATCATCGGTAACATCGAAACTTGTTCCAAACTCAATTGGTTCTGCTGAATGTGCCGCTGTAAACGGTAAAGCCATAATTCCGAAAATCATTAAATTGCGCATTGTGTTCACTTTCATAAATAAAGATCCTCTCATTTCTTAATTTATCCAAACACCAACTAAACTTCGTTGTTTGCAATCTTCCTTAATTGTTATTTTCCACGTAATGTGCTGCTTAAATAGGTTGATAACATTTCGTTGTTTACTGATTGAGTAGTAGAGAAAAGAATGTTTCTTTAGTGTCCGCTTCTCACTTTTCGTGTTTACTCTGTGTAATAAATGTAAAGTAAATGAAAAGTGTCGATCAGTTGGGATTTTTATCGTCTTCGAGGGAGATGCGATCAGTCTTGTTTGAGAATTTTGAGAATGAGTGTGCAGTTTGAGAAATTAGTGACGAAAAGTGGAAAAAAGTCCTTGACTTGCAGTTTGGTGAATCCGGTGAGAGGGAAAATATATAGACCTTATATATAAGGTAAGGGAGTGATTTATTGAATAGAATGTGTTGGATATCACGAAAAATTGTCTTGCATTGGTTTTATGCTAGGGCCTGCCTTTTATTGTTTTGTTTTAGGTGCGGGATGATGAATATCTGCAGCAAATAATTCTTCAGCATCTACAGCATCGAATTCGTAGTGTTGGTTGCAGAACTCACAATCGATAGCGACTTTTTCTTGTTCAGCGATAATGTTATGAATTTCATCGATTCCGAGTGATATAAGCATGTTGCCAACACGCTCTCTGGTGCAGCTACATTGAAATTGATATTGCTCTTCGCTAAGTAAGCGAACATCGTCTTCATTAAATAGGCGATGAATGATCTCTTGTGCGGATAACGAAAATAATTCTTGGTCTTTAATGGTTTCTGCAAGTTGTGTTATACGGAACCAATCATCTGCGACTAAATCCGTGTCTCCAGGCATTTTCTGTACTAGCAAACCGCAGGCATTATTTTCGTCGACAGCTAAGAATAACCGGGTTTCGAGTTGTTCTGAGCGGATCAAGTAATTTTCTAAGGCAACACTGATTTTGTCGCCTTCCAGTTCTACGATTCCTTGGTAGCGTTCTCGTGATTTACTGTCGATAGTTATTGCTAACTGGCTGTCCCCAAACAGTGTATGTAAGTTGCCACTTGGTAGAGTTTCACTATGTTTAGCTAAACCACGGATTTGTTTTTGGCTGCTACACTCCATAATAAGCAAATTTATGGGGCCATTGCCGCGAATTTGCATAGTTAGTAAGCCATCAAACTTAAGGGTGGAGGCTAGCAAAGAGTTAGCTGCGGCAAATTCACCAAGGACATCTCTTACAATGTCGGGATAAGTTTTTCGGCTTTGCAGTTGTTTCCAACTTTCGTTTAATTGAACAATCATTCCACGAACAGGAATATGCTCGAAGATAAAACGAGTCAGCGTGTCTTTAGCCATTATGGATATTAGCCTTTCAGTTTTGCTTTGAGGATTTCATTAACTTGTTGTGGATTGGCTTTACCTTGAGTGGCTTTCATGGTTTGTCCCACAAAAAAACCGAAGACTTTTTCTTTTCCGCTACGGTATTGCTCAACCTGCCCCTGGTTATTTGCAATGATCTCATCAATAACTTTTTCAATTAAGCCTGTGTCGGTAACTTGCTTCAGACCTTTCTGTTCGATGATTTCATCAGCGCTGCCTTCTCCATTCCACATGGCTTCAAAAACGGTTTTTGCGATTTTTCCTGAAATTGTATTGTCAGCAATGCGAAGAATCATACCGCCTAGCAGCTCTGGTGAAATTGGACAATTGTTAATTTCGATAGCGTTTTTGTTTAATGCAGACATAACTTCACCTTGCATCCAGTTGGCGGCGAGTTTTGCATTGTTGTCGGCGGCTTTTAATGTTGCTTCGAAAAAGTCGGATACTGCTTTTTGCGCGGTAAGAACATCTGCGTCGATAGAATTCAATTTGTATTCATCAATGAAGCGTTGTTTCTTCTCATGTGGTAATTCAGGCAGCGAGTCTTTAATTGCTTGAATGTAATCATCATCGATTTCGATGGGCAGTAAATCAGGGTCAGGAAAATATCGGTAGTCATTTTCATCTTCTTTACTGCGCATGGAACGGGTTTCGTCTTTATCTGCATCGTAGAGACGAGTTTCTTGCACAATTTTACCGCCATCTTCAATGATTTCAATTTGTCGTTCGATCTCGTGGTTAATGGCTTTTTCGACAAAACGGAAAGAGTTAATGTTTTTAACTTCTGCACGAGTGCCGAACTCCTTTTGTCCTACTGGACGAACGGACACGTTGGCATCGCAGCGGAAGGAGCCTTCTTGCATATTGCCGTCACAAATTTCTAGATATTGAACTAGCGAATGGATTTTACGCATGTAAGCGACTGCTTCTTTGGCAGAACGCATATCTGGCTCAGATACGATTTCGATAAGAGGGGTTCCTGCTCGGTTAAGATCGATACCCGTCATTCCGTCAAAATCTTCATGCAGCGATTTACCGGCGTCTTCTTCCAAATGTGCACGTGTAATGCCGATGGTTTTAGTTTTTCCATTTTCTGACTCGATATCGATTTTGCCGTGTTCAACAATTGGATGGTAGAGCTGGCTTATCTGATAGCCTTTGGGCGAGTCAGGATAAAAATAGTTTTTTCTATCAAAGATCGAACGCTTCGCAACTTGTGCTCCGACAGCTAAGCCAAATTTTGCCCCCATCGCGACAGCTTCTTTGTTTACAACGGGTAATACACCAGGCAGACCAAGATCTACAGTGCAAGCCTGTGTATTAGGTTCTGCACCGTAAGCAGTAGAGGCACCTGAAAATATTTTACTTTTTGTGGCGAGTTGAGCGTGAATTTCAAGCCCGATAACAACTTCCCATTCCATCTCTATCTCCTTACGCTAAATCTTCAGGTGTTTTTGTGTGCCAATCAGTCATGGTTTGGAACTGATGTGCGACATTGAGCAAGCGTGCTTCGTCAAAGTAATTGCCGATTATTTGTAATCCTACAGGCATATTGTTGGCGAAGCCCGCTGGGATGGACATGCCCGGCAGACCAGCAAGGTTTACCGCTATTGTGTAGATGTCTGATAAATACATGGTGACAGGATCGTTAGATTTTTCACCAATTTTAAATGCCGTGCTTGGCGTGGTAGGCCCCATAATGACATCAACTTCTTCAAACGCTAGTTTGAAATCTTGGCTGATTAACTGACGAATTTTTTGTGCTTGTAGGTAGTAGGCATCGTAAAAACCAGATGAGAGCGCATAAGTTCCGACCATGATCCTACGCTTTACTTCTTCACCAAAGGCTTCTCCGCGTGAACGTTTGTAAAAATCTTCCAGATCAACCGGGTTTTCGCAACGATAACCGAAACGAACGCCGTCGAACCGTGATAGGTTTGATGATGCTTCAGCCGGGGCGACCACATAGTATGCGGGAACTGATAACCCTGAATTCGGCAGGCTGATTTCTACAATTTCTGCACCTGCTTTTTTATAGACATTAATTGCTTCATCGATATTCTTGGCGACGTCCGTATCCATACCTTTTTCAAAGTACTCTTTCGGTAAACCGATTTTTAGGCCAGATAAATTATTGTTTAGATCAGCGGTATAGTCAGGAACAGAACGGTTTACACAAGTAGAATCTTTTTCATCAAAGCCGGCCATGGTGTTGAGTAAAATTGCAGCGTCTTCTGCGGTCTTAGTCATGGGGCCTGCTTGGTCAAGGCTTGAGGCGAAAGCGATCATGCCATAACGCGAAACTCTGCCATAAGTTGGTTTGAGCCCGGTTAAATTACACAAAGCTGCCGGTTGGCGGATAGAGCCGCCAGTATCTGTGCCGCTTGCCGCTGGGGCTAATTGTGCGGCAACTGCTGCGGCAGAACCACCGGAAGAACCACCGGGAACTGTTTCTACATTCCAAGGATTTTTAACAGGGCCGTAAAAACTGGTTTCATTGGAGGAGCCCATAGCAAATTCGTCCATATTGGTTTTGCCTAACATGACAGCACCTGCTTGGTTGAATTTATTGACGACTGTTGCATCGTATGGCGAGACAAAATTGTCGAGCATTTTTGATCCGCAGCTTGTCTTTACACCGTTTGTACAAAAAATATCTTTTTGTGCGAGTGGGATGCCGGTTAAAGTTTCAGCATGGCCAGCAGCAATTCGTTCGTCAGCCTGTTTTGCTTGTTGTAGCGCTATTTCTGGAGTGACAGTGATATAACTGTTGTAATTACCGTCTAGCTTTTCGATTCTATCGAGATAGGCTTGTGTTAGCTCTACGCTGGAAATAGCCTTATTTTGTAGCGCTTTGGCTAATTCTGAAACAGTTTTTTCAAACATATTTGCTCCAAATTCGTATGGGTTTAGCGTTTCCGCGTTCGGAAATAATCCTCGGAACGGAAACTGCATTAGCAGCTTTATCGTGTTATAAGCATTGTTGTGTGTTTAACGTGGATAAAAACCATAACCGATGTTGTTGAGGTTTTGTTTTTACAGGGAGTGTTCTTTTGTAAGCTCAGACGCAAATGTCGGACTCTTCAAACATAAACATCTCTAGAAAAATCAAAATTCTGCACAATCATTGCTATGATTTATGAATTATCCGGGTTAGAATTTTTACGATTATTCAATCACTTTAGGAACGAGATACAAACCGTTTTCTGTTGCCGGTGCGACTTTTTGAAAATGTTCGCGCTGATTTGATTCAGTGACTTTGTCTTCGCGCAAGCGTTGGCTCTCCGAAAGGGGATGAGCCATAGGGGTGATGTTGCTTGTGTCGACTGAATTCATCTGTTCCACGAGTTGTAGAATGTTTGACAAATTATCGGCGTAAGAAGGGATGTCATCTTCACTAACTGACAAGCGAGCTAAATGAGCAATTTTTTCAACATCTGATTTTTGCAGGGACATAATTCACGCTAAACGGTTTGTTAATGTTTCGGACGTGAACCATACCATAGATGTTAACTTGCCCAAAAAAGTTTTTCCCATAGCAAGGAATATAAGGATAGAAATTAATGTTTGGACGTCTTCGAGGTATGTTTTCCAATGATCTTTCCATAGATTTAGGAACGGCAAATACTCTTATATATGTGCGTGGACAGGGAATTGTGCTAGCCGAACCTTCGGTAGTTGCGATTCGACAAGAGCGTGGTCCAGGTGGCCCCAAAAGTATCGCGGCGGTGGGAATTGAAGCCAAACGGATGTTGGGTAGAACGCCTGGAAATATCACAGCGATTCGTCCATTAAAAGATGGTGTAATTGCCGACTTCACTGTCACGGAGAAAATGCTCCAACATTTTATTTTTAAAGTGCACGAGGCGCGTTTTTTCCGCCCAAGCCCTCGAGTTTTAGTTTGTGTGCCTTGTGGTTCTACCCAAGTTGAACGAAGAGCGATCAAAGAATCAGCCGCCGGTGCGGGCGCACGAGAAGTATTTTTGATCGAAGAGCCAATGGCGGCGGCAATTGGTGCTGGAATGCCGATAGGTGAAGCGAGCGGTTCCATGGTTGTGGACATTGGCGGCGGAACTACAGAAGTTGCTGTAATGTCCTTAAACGGCATTGTGTATTCTGAGTCGGTTCGCATAGGTGGTGATCGATTTGATGAGGCAATCATCAATTATGTGCGTCGAAATTACGGCACGCTGATTGGGGATTCTACCGCTGAGAAGATCAAGCAGGAGATAGGCACTGCTTACCCAGCAGATGAAATTCGTGAGCTGGAAGTTCGCGGTCGAAATTTAGCCGAAGGTGTGCCGAGAAGTTTCACCCTAAACAACAACGAAATCCTTGAAGCGTTGCAAGAGCCGTTAGCAGGAATCGTTGGTTCTATTCGAAGTGCGCTTGAGCAAACGCCACCGGAGTTGGGTTCTGACGTAGCAGAACGCGGCATGGTGTTAACAGGAGGTGGTGCGTTGTTAACGGATTTAGATCGTCTGTTAATGGAAGAGACCGGATTGCCGGTTATTGTTGCAGAAGACCCGCTGACTTGTGTTGCACGTGGTGGTGGGCGAGCCATGGAATTGATTGATGAGCATGGCGGAGAAGTTTTTGCCGTAGAATAAGCGGCAAATATTTCTCGGATAATAATCCATTTTCAACTGCCCTCAATGAAAAAAATAATATCTTCAACATCTTGTTGATGGGAGAGTGGCTATTGTAGTCTGATATCAGGAGAGAACCATTAAACCTTTGTTTGCATATGGCCAGGCGGCAGGATTGCGTTTTGCCTTATTGATTTTCTTTTCATTGGCTTTAATGGCAGTCGATCATCGTATGCACTATTTAGATAACGTGCGTGCGGGTATCTCTATCGTAGTTTATCCCATTCAATATCTTGTCAGCTTTCCCTCATCAGCGACGAGCTGGTTGGGTGAAAACCTAGAATCCCGTGAAGAGTTGCTTGAAGACAATGAAAAGCTGCATTCGCAGAATGCTTTTCTCCAAGCGCAAATGCAAAAATATGTCTCTTTGGAAATTGAGAATATGCGATTGCGTCGATTGCTGGATGCCTCTGAACGATTGACGGATAGAGTATTAACCGCAGAACTGATGGCGGTTGATTTAGATCCATTTAGCCATAAAGTGTTAGTGAATAAAGGTTTGCGCCATGAAGTGTACAAAGGGCAACCAATTCTCGATGCGGCCGGTGTTTATGGGCAAGTTGTTCAAGTAAATCCCATTGTTAGTTCAGTTATGCTATTAACCGATCCTGGACATGCATTGCCTGTTCAGGTCAATCGCAATGGTTTAAGAACCATCGCGGGAGGAACTGGCTCAACCAGCGAATTGAATTTACTCCATGTGCCTAACAATGCAGATATTAAAGTCGGGGATACGTTGGTTACATCAGGGTTAGGCGGCGTATTTCCTTCGGGCTATCCGGTGGCGACAGTAATTGTTGTCGAGCCTGATCCCAGCCAACCTTTCGCAGTGGTAAAAGCAACACCACAGGCTGATTTAGAAAGTAGTCGAGAAGTTCTATTGGTATGGAAAGAGATTAGTGAGCAGGAAAAAGCATTGGCCAATACCAAAAAAGAGAATCGCAAGTAATGGCCGAGATCAAAAAACAAGGTGCTAAAGTAATTTATGCTACTTTGATTATTGCGTTATTTTTTACCGTGTTTCCGTTACCTGAGTGGTTGAGGCCTTTTCGTCCTGAATGGGTAACGCTAACTATTATCTATTGGTGTCTCGCTTTGCCCTCCCGCGTTAATATCGGAATTGCGTGGATAATGGGATTAACAGTTGATGTATTAACCGGGACCTTGTTGGGGCAGCATGCTTTGGCAATGGCTATTGTCGCTTTTTTTACAGTGCGGCTGCATAAGCAGATTCGTGTTTACCCTTTGTGGCAGCAATCATTAAGTGTGTTTACTTTGGTGGCGCTAGGGCAGTTGTTGGTGGTATGGATTCGAGGTATTGCTGGTGATTCCCCCGATTCTTGGCTTTACTGGGGGCCATCGATTACCAGTGCATTGATTTGGCCTGTGGTTTTTCTTTTCTTGCGCGATATTCGTCGCAAGTTTCGCGTTTCATAGTTTCTTATTCGTAATCGGTTATGGCCAACACTCAAGAAAAACTGAAAGACCATCTGCGTGAAACTCGCATTTTTAGCAGCCGGGTAATTGTTGCGGGCGTTGGTGTGGTTATTCTTATTTTGATTTTGCTGCTGCGAATGAGTTATTTGCAAATTGCCAGTCATGAGCATTTTACAACACTTTCTCAAAACAATCGGGTAAGCATCGTTCCTGTTCCACCAACTCGCGGTTTGATTTTTGATAGAAACGGGGAAGTGCTCGCGCAAAATCTCCCATCGTTTTCATTGGAGCTAGTGCCAGAGAAAATTGATGATGTAGATGCAACAATTGAAGATATTAAAGAGATTATTAAAGTCTCGGATAATGATATCGCCCAGTTTAACAAAGCCCAAAAACGTAAAAGAGCTTTTCAATCACTTCCTCTTCGTTTTCGTTTGAACGAAGAAGAGGTTGCACGGTTTTCTGTTCGGCAGCATCAGTTTCCGGGTGTGGAAATCAAAGCGCGTTTAATGCGCGAATATCCTCACGGTAGTTTGGCTGTTCATGCATTAGGTTACGTGGGTAGGATCAACGAAGCCGAACTCAAAGTGTTAGACGTGGCTGATTATAACGGCACCACACATATAGGGAAAACGGGAGTAGAACGTTATTACGAAGAGTTGTTGCATGGGGATGTAGGTTACAGAAAAATCGAATCTAATGCGCGTGGGCGTGTGCTACGTGTATTGGAAGAGGAACGTCCGAAACCGGGCCACAACATCTTTTTAAATCTTGATATCAATGTACAAAAAACTGCGGAAGAAGCATTACAAGGTTTGCGTGGAGCAGTTGTTGCTATTGATGTTAAAACTGGAGGGGTGGTCGCGTTAGCGAGTATGCCTGGGTTTGACCCTAACCCATTTGTGAACGGCATTGATTCGAGAAGCTATCGTATGCTGGCTAATTCGCAAGATCGCCCGTTGTTTAATCGTGCGATAAAAGGACGTTATCCACCAGGTTCCACAATGAAGCCGTTTGTTGGTTTAGCAGGTTTGGAATACGATGAAGTTCATGGTGGAAGCGAGGTATCGTGTATTGGTTGGTATCAGCTCAAAAATGACGAGCATAAATATCGGGATTGGAAAAAAACTGGCCATGGGTTTGTTACATTGCACGAAGCAATTCAGGAATCCTGCGATGTTTATTATTACGATTTATCACTGCGGTTGGGTATTGATCGTATCTACGAATTTAACAAGCATTTTGGTTTTGGTGCCGTATCGGGTATCGATATTCTTGGTGAAACAAGTGGTTTATTGCCATCACGCGAGTGGAAGCGCGCAGCAAAACATGAGGCTTGGTATCCTGGTGAGACATTGATTACGGGTATTGGACAAGGGTTTAATGTGATGTCACCCATACAGCTCGCGGTTGGAACAGCAACTCTGGCAAATTATGGATTACATCTCGGGCCGAAGCTTGTTTATGCAACACAAGAGAGTGGTAAAGGAACATTAGAATATTTGCCGTTGAATATTTTAGGTATTGTGCCCATTGTGAAAAAAGAAAATTGGGACTACATGGTGAGCAGCATGAAGAGTGTAGTGCATAGTCTTCGGGGCACTGCGCGCGGCATCGGAAAAGGTGTGAAATATACAATTGCTGGAAAAACCGGCACAGCACAAGTGTTTGGCATTGCGCAAGAAGAGGAGTATGACCAAGAGAACCTGGAAGATCACCTCCGTGACCACGCATTGTTCATTGCATACGCGCCTATTGAAGATCCTGAGTTGGCAGTGGCTGTGATTGTTGAGAACGGTGAAAGTGGCGGATCAGTCGCAGCTCCCATTGCTCGTGTTGTTATGGATGCATATATATTAGGAAAAAAACGTGGCTAGGTCAGCGCTATCACAAGGTTTCGAAAACCAGCAACAAACCGGAACACAAGGCTTTTTTCAATCTATTCATATTGATTGGCCCTTAATGACAGGTATCTTGGTATTAGTCGCTTCCGGTCTGATTGTGCTCTACAGTGCTAGCGGTGAAGATTGGAACATAATGACAAGGCAAATGATTTGGCTGTTTATCGCTTTGACAGTGATGGTTTTAACCGCGCAAATTCCACCTCACCACTTGGAATTTTGGGCGCCGTGGGTGTTTGGTATTGGCTTGATGTTTCTGGTAATGGTGTTGTTGTTTGGTGATGTAGGCAAAGGCGCACAACGCTGGTTGAATTTGGGCTTGTTTAAATTTCAGCCGTCGGAGATGATGAAGTTTGCTGTGCCGATGATGGTCGCTTGGTATATGGCCTCTAGGCCGTTACCTCCTTCACTAAAGCGTATTTTTATTGCGCTACTAATCATATTGATTCCGGTGGGCTTAATAGCAAAACAACCTGATTTGGGCACATCCATTTTAGTCGGTAGTGCAGGTCTTTTTGTATTACTGTTTACGGGAATTAGCTGGTTCTTTGTTGGCGGCTTTTTAGTGCTTCTTGCGGCTATTGCGCCTGTGATTTGGTTTTTTTATATGCACGATTATCAACGCCAGCGTGTGCTCACTTTTTTACATCCTGAGAATGATCCGCTGGGTTCAGGATATCATATCATTCAATCGAAAATCGCAATCGGCTCCGGTGGTCTGTATGGCAAGGGCTGGCTGAATGGAACACAGTCACAGTTGGATTTCCTTCCCGAGCGTTCCACTGATTTTATTTTTGCTGTTTTTGCCGAAGAGTTTGGTTTGGTGGGAGTCATAGGCTTATTGGCGATCTATCTCTATATTATTTTTCGTGGGCTGGTGATTGCGGTTCAGGCACAAAGTAGTTTTGGTCGTTTATTGGCAGGGAGTCTTGTGCTCACTTTTATGGTATACATCATCGTCAACATCGGCATGGTTAGTGGATTACTTCCTGTGGTTGGTGTTCCGTTACCGCTTGTCAGTTATGGCGGCACATCTTTAGTCACGTTGATGGTAGCGTTTGGAATTTTGATGTCCATACACACACATCGAAAATTATTAACTTCGTAGGGAAATAGCATGGTAGCTAGAGTTGCATGGCTTGCAATACTCATTATTTTTTTCGCTCCAACGTTGAGTGCGAAAACTGAATCGGCAGAGAATAATTCTAGCCCCGTTCAAAACCCGATTATGGTGAAATTCATCGATGATATGGTGAAAAAGCACAAATTCAAAAAAGATGCGTTACAAGTCATGTTTGAAGATGTCGTGATTTTGCCAGAGGTGATTAAAAAAATAACGCGCCCTGCAGAATCGTGGCCGTGGTATCGGTACCGTAACCTGTTCATGAAGCAAGAAAGAATTGATCAGGGTGTGGAATTCTGGAATGAGCATTCAGATATTCTCAAGAAAGCAGAGCGTACCTATGGGGTTCCTGCGCATATCATTGTTGCAATTTTAGGCGTAGAAACAAAATATGGTCGTATAACGGGAAGTTATCGTTTATTAGATTCACTAACCACATTGATTGTTGATTATCCTCGTCGCAGTAAATTTTTTCGCAAAGAGTTGGAGCACGTATTGTTGTTGGCTCGAGAGGAAAATATTGATCCGCTCACCGTTCAAGGATCGTATGCAGGCGCAATGGGTAAACCTCAATTTATGCCTAGCTCTTATCGAGCTTATGCCATCGATTTTGATAAGGACGGCCACCGGGATTTGTGGAATAATTCAGCAGATGCGATTGGCAGTGTTGCCAGCTACCTGAAAAAGCATGGATGGAAAGCTAACCAATCCATTGTTGGGGTGGCTAAAGTTGAAGGTGATAGTTATAAACGCCTGCTCAAAAAAAGCTTAAAACCAAGTGTTAAATTGAGTGAACTCGCAAAATATAAAGTGACGACAGATCTTGATGAACTATCTAACCAAAAAGCGGTTCTTATAGAGTTGGAACAAAAAAAGAGCAAAGAGTATTGGTTAGGGCTGGGTAATTTTTATGCGATAACCCGATATAATCACAGCGCTCTATATGCTATGGCGGTTTATCAATTAGCCGAAAGTGTTAAGGAGAAACGTCAAAACTCAAATTGAAAGGAGTTACTTTGATCAATATTTTAGATAGCCCAATTTTTATATTACAATATTGATTATGAATCGGAATTTTTTCCCCACAATTTCAGCCCTAGCGATACTAATTTCTGTATTATCCGCTTGTGGCTCCCATGGACCAAAAGACAGCGCGCCTCGTCATCTTCCGGTTGATGTCTCTGAGGTATTAAATGCGATTCCAAAATACGAGCCTAAAAGTAAATGGGGTAACCCAAAATCCTATGCAGTGGCAGGACGCACGTACTACGTTCTGGAGTCAAACCTTGGTTACAAAGAGCGTGGTGGCGCATCCTGGTATGGCACCAAGTTCCATGGCAAGCGAACTTCGAGTGGTGAGACATATAATATGTACGCCATGACAGCCGCGCATAAAACGTTGACTATTCCATCTTATGTTGAAGTGACTAACCTGGATAATGGAAAGAAAATTGTTGTCAAAGTGAACGACCGTGGCCCATTTCATGCTGGAAGAATAATCGATCTATCGTATGTTGCAGCTATTAAACTAGGTATTGCTGCGAAAGGTACTGGTCATGTTGAAGTTAGAGCGATAGATGTTGCGAATCCAAATCCAGTGAAAGAAAGTGTGTTTGTGCAAGTTGGAGCATTTTCTGATATTGAAAATGCTGAACGAATGCAGTTGCGCTTAGCTGGGGCGTCGATAAGCAGCGACATTCATGAACATATTATTAGTGCCACTCGGCAGATATATAGAGTAAGAATTGGTCCGCTTGATAATCGAAATAGAGCAGACAATGTGATTGATGATTTACAGGAGATTGGTGTAGAGAATGCGAAGGTTTTATCGGAATAACAGGATAGATAGCAAAATTATGCGTGTATTAAATAAAGTAAGTTGCTTGGTAGGTCTGGCAGTTATTCTTGGCGTATTCAGTTTAAATGTCTCAGCAGTGGAGCCTAAAGCCCCTGATTTAGCAGCGACCTCATACATATTGGTCGATTTTAATAGCGGGAAGGTGATTGCAGAATCGAACAGCCATAATCGAATAGAGCCGGCGAGTTTAACAAAAATGATGTCGAGCTATGTTATTGAGCATGAGTTGAAGCTTGGTAATATCAGCATGATGGACGAAGTAAAAATTAGCGAAAAAGCCTGGAAAATGCCCGGCTCGCGAATGTTTATTGAAGTTAACACGCGTGTTTCTGTTGAGAAGTTAATAAAAGGAATTATTATCCAATCGGGTAATGATGCTACCGTTGCCATGGCAGAGCATATTGCAGGGACAGAAGCCGCATTCGTCTCTTTAATGAATGAGTACGCTCGACAATTAGGAATGAGTGGAACGCATTTTGTTAACTCAACGGGTTTGCCCCATAAAGATCACTACACAACAGCTCAAGATTTAGCGACTTTGGTAGAGGCAATTATCCGTGATTTTCCCGAGCATTATCAGTGGTACTCGGAGAAAGAATTCACCTTTAATAACATTAAGCAATATAACCGCAACAAATTGTTATGGCGTGATGATACTGTTGATGGCGTTAAAACCGGGCATACGGAATCGGCAGGTTATTGTCTCGCAGCGTCTGCAGAAAAAGGTAAAATGCGGTTGATCTCAGTGGTTCTAGGAACCGATAGTGAAAGAGCCAGAGCAACAGAATCACAAAAATTACTGACCTTCGGTTTTCGCTTTTATGAGACGCATAAACTCTATGATGCAACGGTGAGTTTAACTAATGCAAAAATATGGAAAGGTGAAGTAGATTTTATTCCTTTAGGTATAAAAAAGGATTTGTGGATTACCATTCCTCGTGGTGAATACAAATCGTTAAAAGCATCAATTAGTTTAGATTCGAAAATAGTTGCGCCTGCACAAGCCGGCAAAGTATATGGGACAGTGAACTTAACCCTCTCTGGCAAGCCTTTTATGAAAAGAGACTTAGTCGCATTAAAAGATGTTAAATCTGGCGGTTTTGTTAGCGGCCTGATGGATTCAGTTAAAATGCGTTTTGAATAAATGACAACTGTTTTTCTCAATGGAGAATTTTTACCGAGTGATCAGGCAAAAATTTCAGTGTTCGATCGAGGGTTTTTACTTGGTGATGGCGTTTACGAAGTCATTCCTGCATATAGTGGAACGCTTTTTCGTCTTGATGAACACCTCGATCGTCTGCAAAATAGCCTTGATGAAATCAAATTAAAAAATCCACTATCGCGAGACCAGTGGGTAGCAACGTTAAACCGATTAGTTGCAAAAAATTATGCGGCTGATCTATCTGTTTATCTTCAAGTCACTCGTGGCATTGCTGTGCGTGATCATGCATTTCCTTCCGAGGTAACCCCAACTATTTTTGCCATGGTTAATCCGATAAAAGCATTGGATGACGCGTTGTATCAACACGGCGTTTCCGCAATAACCGTGGAAGATAATCGTTGGACACGATGCAACATAAAAGCGATTAGCCTGTTGCCTAACGTATTATTGCGGCAACAAGCAGTTGAAGAAGGTGTGAGTGAAGCGATACTCCATCGAAATGGTCATATTACTGAAGGTGCTGCTTGTAATATATTTGCAGTATTTGGTGATGAGCTCATTACTCCACCTAAAAGCTCAGAATTACTCCCGGGTATTACACGCGACTTAGTGCTTGAGCTATCAATTGAGACAGGCATTAAAGCGCAAGAGAGTGATATTACCTTTCAGGAGTTTAAGTCGGCTGATGAGATTTGGTTAACCAGTTCCACGAAAGAGATTCTGCCGGTAACTGAGTTAGATGGAAGCCCAGTTGGTGATGGCAAGCCGGGGAAAGTCTGGCGTATGATGAATGATGTATACAAAAAATATAAAACTACCTTACATGCTAATCCACAATAACTTTCCCCATTTTTCTTAGCCTTTTCGATCGAATCATTTTAGTTTGAAGCAAAGAGTTATCACCCAGACAAAGTACGCCATTCCTTATTAAATATATCTATTTTTTGCTTGATTTTTACTCTGCTCACCCATATAAATGTTTGAGAAGACTCAAACTATAAGAATCCGATATGAGCGAACAAGAAACCCTCTTTGAATTCCCCTGTGAATTTCCTATAAAAGTTATGGGAAAAAATCATGTTGATTTTGAAATAACCGTCATGAAAATTGTGAGTAAGCATGTTCCTGATCTTACTGAAGGTGCATTAAAAACTCGCCCAAGTAGTAATGGTAAATATATCTCCATCACAGTAACTATTCAGGCTGAAAGTAAAGACCAGCTTGATAATATCTATAACGAGCTTTCAGCCCATGAATTGGTGTTGATGGCCTTGTGAGTAATATTGCTGATGCTTTAATTGTGCGAGATTTGGGGTTGAGTGATTACGCGCCTACCCTTGAAAGAATGCTGAATTTTAGCCAGCAGCGCGATGAAAACAGCATTGATGAAATCTGGTTGTTAGAACACCCTCCCGTTTATACTCTCGGTAAAAATGGTAAAGCACACCATGTGTTAAACCCTGGTGATATTCCTGTTGTTCAAATTGATCGCGGTGGCCAGGTAACCTATCACGGTCCTGGTCAGCTTGTTGCGTATCTGCTAATTGATATTCGAAGAAAAAATGTTGGGGTTCGCCGTATAGTCACAATTATGGAAGAGGCAATTATTCATCTATTGTCTGAGTTAGGGATAACAGCTTGTGCGAGAAGTGATGCCCCTGGCGTTTATGTGGATGAAGCAAAAATTGCGGCGTTGGGTTTGCGTATTAAAAATGGTAAAAGTTATCATGGTCTCAGTTTCAATATTGAGATGGATTTAACACCGTTCAAAGGTATAAATCCCTGCGGATACGAAGGGCTTAAAATGACGCAACTGGCGGATCACACTGATAAGTATTCATTAGTAGAGATTAAGCAATCTCTCGTCGGTTATTTAGAAACAGCATTGAGTTACCGTACCGTCACAATGCAATGAAGTGAGATGTAAATGGATTCCAAACCTGAAAAGAAAAAAGTTGTACAAGGTGAAAAGTTGCGCGGTGCGGAAAAAGTTGCACGCATACCGGTGAAAGTGCAAAAAACAACTAAGCAGGCACGTAAACCTGCTTGGATTCGCGCAAAACCGCCTATCGGTTCGCGAGTGAAAAATCTCAAAGCCGTATTGCGCGAGCACAAATTGCACACTGTATGTGAAGAAGCAGCTTGCCCTAATTTAGGTGAGTGCTTTAGTCATGGAACTGCGACCTTTATGATTATGGGCGACATTTGTACACGTCGTTGCCCGTTTTGTGATGTTGGCCATGGTCGCCCACTTCCTCTTGATGTGGATGAACCAATGAGCCTCGCGAATACGATTCGCGACATGAAACTAAACTATGTTGTTATCACCTCGGTTGATAGGGATGATTTACGAGATGGTGGTGCAGCGCATTTTGTGTCGTGTATTAATGCGACGCGTGAAAAAAGCCCGAAAACAAAAATCGAAGTCTTAGTGCCCGATTTCCGTGGTCGTGTAGATATTGCGTTAGATATCCTCACTCAAGCACCTCCCGATGTTTTTAATCACAATCTTGAAACAGTGCCTCGCTTATATAAACAAGTTCGCCCTGGTGCGGATTATCAAGTATCGCATGATCTAATTCGTCGATTTAAAGAACTGTTTCCTAAGGTTTCTGCTAAATCTGGATTGATGCTCGGGGTGGGTGAAGAGATTGACGAAGTAAAACAGGTTATGCGCGATCTTCGTGATTCGAATTGTGATATGTTGACACTGGGACAGTATTTGCAGCCTAGTCTTCATCACTTACCTGTTATACGTTATGTGGAACCGACAGAATTTGATGAGCTGGCTGAATATGGTTATGAGATAGGTTTTTCAAATGTAGCTAGCGGGCCTATGGTGCGTTCTTCTTATCACGCAGATCAACAGGCAGCAGGTGAAGAGATAAAGTAACTGCAACTAACAAGGATGCGTAGTGTGAACAAATTAAACGTTTTAATTTCTTGCTGTCTTCTAACCGTGGCAACATCAAACTACGCGGAAGATTCTTCCGAAAACTCTTCCATCGATAAACAGTGTGTTCCAGAAGGCGAGTGGGTAACAAACTCTGGGAAAACGCTCGACAAAAATAATGTGTTGAAAACACTAAGCAGCAAAAAAGTTGTGTTGCTTGGTGAGGATCACGATAATCCCGAACATCATCGTTGGCAACACCAAACCATCGCCGGCATATATGCACATCAACCTAATATGGTATTAGGTTTCGAATCTTTTCCGCGTTCGACTCAAAAATATCTCGACCAATGGGTGGCTGGGGAGATTGAAGAGAAAGATTTTCTCGAATTAGTCGAGTGGGACAAAATCTGGCATTTTAATAAAGATTATTACATGCCTATGTTTCATTTTGCGCGGATGAATAAAATTCCCATGTATGCGCTGAATGTTGAGCGCAAGCTTGTTGCAATGGTGAGCCAACAAGGTTGGAATAATGTTGGCGAAGAAACGAAAGAAGGGGTAACAAAACCCGCATCGGTAAGTCTCGAATATTTAGAGGTACTTGCAGGCGTTTATGCGCAGCACATGCCTAAACATAAATCCTCTGCGGCTCATGGAAAAAATGAGGAGTCTTCTGAGCTATCTGAAGAAATGTTTAGAAAAATTATGGATATGCCACGCTTCAGAAGTTTTGTTGAAGGGCAATCTGTTTGGGATCGAGCGATGGCGGAAAAAATCTATCAAGCGATCATGGTAGACAAACATGCAGTACTCGTAGGTGTAATGGGGGCAGGGCATGTGATGGGAGACTATGGTGTTCCTCATCAAATGGCAGATTTAGGGACAGACCCAGAACATATTGCAACACTAATGGCTTGGGACGGCACAATTGCTTGCAGTGATTTCACGAGCGGTGCGGTCGATATAGCTTTTGGAATTAAGGTTGTTGATACTAGCGAAATGGAAGAGAAGCGACCTCATTTAGGCGTCTATCTCGATCACGCAGGAGATTCAGTTGTTATTACTCGCCTGGTTGAGAGCAGTGTGGCCGAGCAGATCGGATTAAAAGTTGGAGATCAATTAACAGAAGTTGCTGGCAAGGCTGTTACAAAAGTAAAAGAAGTTGTAGAATTAGTAAAAGCTACAGCCTTTGGTACTTGGTTACCCATAAAAATAAAACGCGATGAAGAAGAACTAGAAATAATTGCCAAGTTTCCACCTTTGTGACGGAGTGATACTCCCCTATTGTGGACGGGATGAATGAAAAGAAACTTTATTGCTATTCCAATTGTAATCTCATTACTGACAACTGCTTGTGTTATTGAACCGATAAAACCCTGGCATCGGGATGTGTTAGCTCGCGAAAATATGGCTATCGATGCTGATGAAATGATTGGTTTGATGGATGAGCAAGTTTATTACAGCAAAGAAGCATCCAGCGGCGGAAAAGGAATTGGCGGCGGTGGTTGTGGATGCAATTAAAAAAATATAAATCTGTCCGCTCGCAGTTAACCGTTGCGACATGTGGACTACTAGCAGTGGCGCCTGTTGCTGCAGAGTCACAACCTCCTGTCGACGTTTCAGTTTCTTCAATGATTTATTCTGAAGAAGGTCGCGTGATGGTGAACGAAGATGTTCTTGAGGTGACATTAGATCTTGGTGATGAGGAGTCAATTACCGGAAGATATATTTTTGATACTATGTCCGGCGCTTCACATAATGGGTTGCCAAAACTTAATACTGCACAAACTGTCACATCGCCGTCCGGCGCTACGGTGACGACAACTGATGAACCGACCTTTGCATTTCAGGATACACGCCACTCAGTGAGTGTCGATTGGGTGAAACCAATTACCCGTTTACTAAAATCAACAAATTCAGCGGCTATTTCATCGGAATATGATTATTTTTCGGTGGGTGCGAGTAGTTCGTGGGCGTATGATATTAATGATCGCTTAACGACTTTAACTGCCGGTGCATCTGCAAATTACGATTCCATTTCACCCGTCGGTGGTACGCCACACGGTTTGGGTAGTGAAGGCAGTAAAAAAGATCTGGGTGATCAAAATAAAACAGAAATAGACGCGTTAGTTGGTATTACACAAATTATCGATCGATACACTCTTTTTCAAGCAAACTATTCAATAGGGTTTGCCAACGGATATTTAACGGATCCCTATAAACTTGTTGGATATTTGGATGGTACGTTAACGCCGGTTTCTGGTAACGCCTATATCTATGAAAAGAGACCAGGTAGCCGATTGAAGAACGCAATCTATTTTCAAATTGTTCGGGATTTTAATGATGATGTATTACGAGCCGGGTACCGTTATTTTTTTGATGACTGGGGCGTTCAATCATTTACTGGTGAATTAAAATATAGTTTTTCTCTACCTAAAGATGGCGAGCTGCAACTTCGGTATCGGATTTATCAGCAGACAGCAGCAAGTTTTTATCATTATTATTTGATTGCAACAGATCATGCTGATGCGAACCCTTTGGATGTGGTGTCTGACCTAAGTGAATTAGATTATGCGAGTGCTGATCATCGATTGGCGAATATCAGTAGTCAAACAGTCGGTGTAAAATACTCTCAAAGGTTTATCTACAAAGAGAGTAAATTAGATATTAGGCTTGATCGAATGACTCAAGTTGATGTTAATAAAAGGTTTGATGAGTTGAAGGCTTGGATTGCACAAATTGCATTTCGGTTTGTTTTCTAACAGGTTACAAATCTAAACTTCCCGTCTGCTTGCAGAGGGGAAGGTACATTCGTCGACGAAATTAAATTGATTTTACTTGGGCTGTCGCTTTTTAGATACACGCAACTGTTTTTGTTGTGCGCTATTTCACCGGTTCTGTGGCTTTCAATAAAATATAGAACGTTAATCACCCGATTTGATGCGAATTTGTGCAATCCTCCCCTTCAATAGTTAATAAGTGCTTATTATTATTTCCGTTAATCTTAAATGGTATAAAGCGTGCTAACAAACAACTTGATGCACATAACAATAAATTCAAAATCTATAAATGTGCACATTTCATTGAGATCCATAGGCTTGAGATGGCTATGGTCACGAAATTATTGAGTAAAAAACATGCAAAATAAAAATAACACGGGCGTAGTTCTCTGTTTTGTGCTGTCTGCCTGTTTGCTTCTTCTAAGCACTGGTTGCGCGTACGAGCCAATTAAACCTTGGCATCGTGCACAATTATCGGAAGATCGCGCACAGTTAGTTCCTGATCGATTAGAGTTGGAAGCGGACGAGCACATCTATTTCAGTAAAGAAGCCGCTAAAGGTGGCCAAGGCGTAGGTGGTGGAGGTTGCGGATGCAATTAAAACAACCTAAATCTATCCGTCAACAATTAACAATTGCGACATCCTCGCTGCTTGTCGCCGCACCACTACAGTCTCTTGCTGCTAACAGCAGTGATAACAGTGATTTCGAAAATATTCTACTGGAAAGTTCTCAGCTCTATTATGCAGAGCAAGAGCGGGTTAATGTTTTTAAATCTCAGGTTTTGGTAACTGGTTCTATTACGGATGAGAGTATATTAACGGCAAACTTTGTTTTTGATACCATGTCTGGCTCTTCACCTAACGGTAGAATCTACTCTGGAAATGTAACTACTTCGGGTGGTAATTCGAATACAGTTGCGGTTACTACTGCATCTGGTTTTTCATTCAATGCCAATAGTAATCAAGCCGGTGCCGATAAATCCTGGTTAACAGCTTTTGACGATATTCGAACTGCCTATGGTTTAGAATGGGAAACGGAATTAACACAGTTTACAAAAGCCGTTCTTACAGGAAATGTTTCTATCGAAAACGATTATGATTCTTATGGAACAAGCGGTACTTTTCTCTGGGATTTTAATCAACGTAGAAGTACGCTATCCATGGCAGTAGGGTTTAGTGACGATACCATCAGACCTGATGCCGGCATTCCTGAAGGGTTGGAAGAGGTATGGTGTGGTTCAACTGCAATAGCGCTTGATTGGCTTTCGTCTTGTGAGGCAACGAGTCCATTTTTCTACCCTGATCCGGCGGACAAAAAAGTTGTGGATTATCTCGTTGGTTTAACGCAAGTTTGGAATAGAAGTACAATATTTCAAGCTAACTACTCCATGGGTGTTGAAAGCGGCTATTTAACTGACCCTTATAAGCAAGTGAGTGTTGTTGATCCTTCGCAGGGAAATAAAGAGATTGCGATTCTTTATGAAAAAAGACCTGAGTCTCGAATAACACAAAGTATATTCTTTAAGGCGATGAATGTTGTTAGCGATAGTGTAGCCGCACATATGTCTTACCGTTTCTTTTGGGATGATTGGGATGTGAATGCACATACAGTTGATGGAAAAATTAGATTTGATGTGAGTTCGAGAAGTTATTTTCAACCTCATGTTCGAGTCAGTTTTCAAAGCGCTGCATTTTTCTCTCAAGCATATATTGAGTCTGATACTAAAACGGATAATCCATTTGCGGATAAGCCTGATTATATTAGTGCCGATCATCGTTTAAGCGAGCAGGGAACGATAACAGCCGGGATTAAATATGGCAGAACTTTAGGTAAAGATGGAAAGTTTGGTATTCGTGTCGAACAAATGCATCAGAAATACAAAGCTAATTTACTACCTGATATGAAAGTATGGATAGTACAAGCGCTACTTTCGGTTCGCTTCTAATTAGATATGCCCCAGACTTCTCTTCATTTTGAGAACGGACTATGGGTTGGTCGTTTTGAAGCAATGGCCAGCCCATGCGAAGTTTTAGTTGACCACCCAGATAGAAGGTTAGCGCAAAAAGCGCTCGAACTCGCGGAGCAAGAAACGCGAAGAATTGAGCAGAAATTTAGTCGATACCGGGAAGATAATATTGTTCATCGAATCAATAATTCTAATGGTAGTTGCATAAATGTCGATGCTGAAACAGCAGGTCTGCTCGACTATTCTCAACAATGTTATGAGTTAAGCGATGGTTTGTTTGATGTGACTTCAGGGGTTCTTCGCCAGGTCTGGAAATTTAACGGTGGCGATTCTATTCCTGATGCAAAATCAGTTGAGCGAGTAGTAAAACATGTTGGTTGGTCTCAGTTAGTTTGGCGAAAGCCTGAGTTGATATTGCAACCAGGAATGGAGATTGATTTTGGTGGCGTTGGTAAAGAGTATGCGGTGGATCGATCAGCATTACTTATTAGCGCGCTGAAAGTGAAATCGGTTTTGGTCAATTATGGCGGTGATTTGTTTGCGCTCGGGGCGAGGCAGAATGGCAAACCATGGGAAGTGGGAATGCAAGGCCCTGAAGCAGACACTGTTCATATGATCGGCAAAATTGAATTGTTTCGTGGTGGTGTAGCAACCAGTGGTGATTTACATCGATTTTTATTAAAAGATGGGATTCGGTATAGCCACATTTTAAACCCCAAAACCGGATGGCCTGTAGAGAATGCTTTTCGTCAAGTCACTGTGTTAGGGAGTAGTTGCATGGAAGCTGGAATGTTAGCCACTTTTGCGCTGTTGCAAGGCGAAAATGCTGAAGAATTCCTCAAAGCCCAGGAGGTTGAGTTTAGAGTTGTTCGATAAGCAGACAATCCATTTTAATAGTTGGAATTAATTTAAAAGCTGTAATAAGATTACCTTAATCTTTATTTTGTGTGTGGCCGAAATGCTAGGCCTTCGTTCAAAACGAACGTTCTAACAAAAATTATAAATGGAATTGTTGTATGCGTTTTGTACAAAATGTACTTGTGCCTTTGGCATCATTTTCTTTGCTTACAGCATGTGGTGATGAAAGCCGTCTATCGGATTCCAATAATTTTTCTCAATCGGCGGTCGAATCTGAACGCCATACGGTTACATACGTAACTCAATCCATCGCTAATTCCTTTTCTTCCTACTCTCAGCATACGTCGCGTGATAGCGAAACAAAAATTAAAGTGAGTCCTGCTGCCCTTAAAGTCGGTTTGCACGACGAATATTCTGACTATTCTGTTAGTCTTGATGCGTTAACAAGCACTCTTGTCGTGGGTAGTACGCGCTACGCAAAACACAATGTGAATGTAGCTAGTGAGAGCGAGCTTTATCGCGATAGCCGTTCTGCTGAAAAAAGTGATGCACTAAAAGTGCAAACGAGTCCTTTTGATGCAACCATTGATAAAGCGAATAACACCCTGCACTTGCAAAACGATTTCGAATTTAGTCTTGAGGTGAATAACGAAGAGGGGCAGTTTGCTTCAGATATTTTTCGTTACGCAGAAAACCCAAATGATGAAAGATTAATGGGTACGATTGTTATCGAAATTCCAGCCGACACCAAAATGATTGTTAAAAAGTTGGAAGAAGGTGATGCTTATACTGAAGTGACAAAAATCGAAAGTGGTGGCCCAATGATGATTCGAGGTACACACTTTTTTGCATTTGATCAAAGCATCACAATGGGCGAATGTTTTATTTGGGAAGATGATTATTTAGAATTTGGTAGTGGCTTTGAGCGGGTTGTTTGTCCGTAGCGCTAATTGATAGCGTTGTAAAAATAAATCTCTGGCAATCGGGAAACATAATCCAAGACGATTTTGGCCTGCTGGTGCTTACTCGTTTCATTTTCAGTTGCAATAACATCCATCAGTGTTTCCAGTTCTTCTGTTGATGCCTTTCTTGCTAATGTTGATATGAATAAATATTGAATGTAATCGCTAGTATCAAAATAGTCGCCATATCCGATGAAGTTGTCATCCCACGTTCCCCACCTTGAGTCTATGATAACGAGTACCCTGTCTCTAATTGCAGAATGAACATTCATAAAGCTAAGAGAGTCTAGTGGCTGTTGGTTAGCCCTTCCGTTTTTTAAGCGCATAGTCGGTTGACCCATTTTGCTTAGTGTTGGCTGTGGTGAGCCTAGATCGGTATTGATTAGTTCATTGATGAAGCGAGATTGGCTTTTCCAGTGTGTTCGCGCTGTCAAATTAAAAAATATTTCTTCAAAACTTTTTGGTCTTTCATTGTTTAATAAATACTCCTTGGAGAAGATGATGGATGAAAATATGTCGTGAAATTTTACGGGCTCTGTTTGTGTAATGTCGTTAATAATTTCATTTTGTTTTTCGTTATCGTAATTCGGGAAAAAATGACGAACCAAGAGTGTAATTATTTGGCGAATCATTCTTGGATGTTCAGTGATAGTAGTGTAAAAATCTTCGCATGTGGTAATAGTGTAGTTATCTAGTATTGTTACTGTTTCACTATTTTGGTTGCTTGCATCGATGATTAGCTGATATCCGTTGTCGTCATCGGTGATACTCCAGTTTTTGCAGGCTTTCGCCGCGAGTGGGATATCCTTATCTCTATCATGCAAGCCTAAAAATATTTCAATCATTTCGCGAGTATTGTCTTCTGGCGAACGGAAGCGCCGCCAGTTCGCTTCAGATATTTGATGAGAAAAAACAATATCTTTTATGCTGACGTCATTACCAAGTGAAACAATTAAGTTGTTGTAAATTAGTTGCGCATCAATATGGTCTGCTGAATCTAATTCAGTGGCAGGTGAAAACATTGGGGTGTTAACGAGTATATAAGCCATCCAAGCTTCGAATAAATCTCTACTCATTGGATATTCAATAATTATGGCGAGAAGCTTACCTAGCGCTCTGCGAGCATCATGATTAAAAAGGTGCCTAGTATTGATTGCATTTGCATAGCTATCTTTTTGCACTAATTTTTCTGAAATTGATTTGTGAGTGTTGAGCAGCTGATTCCCATTATCTGCAACCTTTAACGACTCAATGCCTTGATCAATATCGAAAAACTCACTGGCAGAAATGCCTTTGTATAAAGTGCTTAGTAATTTATTAATAATGTTGAATTTCTGTTCAGGAGAGAATTGATCATATTCCTCAGTAGTTAATGCTATTGCGGCACCAGTGGTCTTTGTTAATCGTGTAGGAGGTGAAAGCTGTGATTCGTTTAGCGATAAAGATCCTGGGACTGCTGTTGGTAGGCTTTGTTTAGGGCCATTGGTTGCAGATATCCAATAAAAATAAGATTTTCCTTCGTCTGTATTATAATCGTTAAAGAATACATCCTGAGTTGTTGTTGCATCAAGTGTTTGGTAGTTGAAGTCATCACTTTCAGTTCTGTAAACTTTATACGAATCCGCATCGTTGACATTGCTCCACTGGAGATGAATATGATCTTTAAAGGTTTCAAATTTGATACCAGTAGGAGGAGAGATTGTGCTTGAGAGGGTAGTGACTATTATCGGCTCAGAACGGGGACCTTCAATGTCATTTATGATTTGAGAAACTGAATATTGAATGTTTGAAGATAATGTCAGGTTTGTTGTTGTATGAGTGAAATTATTTATCTCTCGACTTATGATATTATAAGGCTCTTCTAAGCCGTCAATAGCCCAGTAAATTTTATAGCTATCCGCATTTTCTGGCCAGGTCAGTCGGGTCTGGCCAGGTATAGAGTCGTCTTGAATGTGTAAGATTTTCCCCGGTGGAATGATTATTTCAATCGGCGTCGATTTGTTGCTCTCCCGGCCTGGGAAAACTGCGCTAATTGAAACTGAAAGCTGTTCGCCAGGCGATGATGGCGCGAAATAAGTTGATACATCAATGTGAGAAATGTTCGAGTCTAGATGAATTATATGCGACTGTGATGTATCGTTGGTTTTGTTCCAGTAGATATTGTAGCTGGATGCTTCGGCTATGCTACTCCATTCGATTTTTCTATTGTTGAACTCATCAATGGCCAGTTCAACGGAGGGAGTGGCTAGTGGTTTCTGTGAAGAGGCAGGAGGATTGCTTTCATTACATGCAGATAATGTAATGGAAACGATTGCGATCAATAACGACGCAAAGAATTGAGTATTCATGTTGAAAACCACCCCAAGATTATTATTATTTCTAAGCTAACATTACCATAAGTAACTAGGTGGGTCGAGGGAATGAGAGAGGTGGGTGAGAATAAAAAAAGGCGAACAAAATGTTCGCCTTTTAGCTATTGAGTAGCTTCGTTTCTATCCTAAAGTATTTGGATTTATCCACTCATTCGGTGTGCTAACAAAATCGATTGGTAAAACATTATCTGTCATTATTTCTGGATTTTGTATACCGAAGTATTTATAGATAGTTGAAGCAACAGCGAAAGGCTCTGCCTGATAACTATCTTCTGTTGGGCGAGTGTATTGTCGAACGTCACCCTCAAAATAGTTTTCAGTTTTGCCAATAATTTTTCCGAGTTGATATCCTTCAATACCACCTGTTGTAATTGTTGCTGCATTTGGATTTGCGCTAACCGTAAATAAATTTTGGTTGTTGCCATGATCCCATCCCATAGAGCCGTTTAGATGAACATTACGACCAAAATCTCCATAGACATTGATCATCACATTTGCTTTGCCGACTGCCTCTAGATGCTTTGCAGCAACATTTAATGCATTCATGAGGTTTCTAAGTTTTCCTGGGTACTCGTCCTGTGCCGAGTCATGGTCATCCCAACCACCTAAGCCACCACTACCGAGGCTAATGAATGCAGTGTCTGGATTGCCGATTGCCAAATTGACAGCAGCTTTTAATCGATTACCAAAGTTTGTGTTTGGGTAAACTAAGCGATCAGCATCAGGATTGTCTACTGTTGGAACAAAGTCTGGATTAAATGGTAATACACTTTCATTCACTCGATCATCTAACTCGTTGATAAAAACTTCGATCTCTTTGCGTTTTGCAAATGCTTCATTTACTTTGGTGTATTGAGAGTTTCCAGCGTTTGCTACAGTTTGTGCGAGTGCTTCAATAACGGCATCTTGCTCATCGCTCAATGCGCTGTTTGGTTCGCGGCGATAGGGGTTGTTAAGATTTCTATCCAATGAAATAGGCTTGAGATGCTGAGAAGTCAAGATATCTTGTCGATTAAAGACGACGGATTCTCCTTCAAAAGTAACAAAAGGAAAAATGGCATCTTCAGATATTACATTATTTGCAGATAATACGGATGCAATATTTGTTGCAATTCCTGGTCGATCATCTTCCTCTCCGGTTAAACCTGTGAGGTTTGAGAAGATGCTTGGTCGATGTGCTCGTGAATCATCGAGAACTCGATTTAGCGTACGTAGTACAGTGAGTCGACCTTTGGCAATCATGTCTTCCATGACTTCGCCACCGGCTCCGTTATTCCCCCCACCCCAAAAATGATTTGCAGTGACAAAATTGCCAAGCTCCCCATTGGTAGTGACTATATTCGTACTATATTTGTTTGGGGAGCCTTCATTGATATTAACAATGTTTGAAAGATTTCCCCCTAATTCAGAAGGGCCACCATATAGGAATATGTTGATGACTTGTGGCATAACGGTTGGTCTAATATATTCAACCTCCCCTAACACAAATGCTCGGGCGTTAATAAGTTGTCGTTGACTGATTCCTGTTGCGTTGGCATTTGCGATTAACCCTCTATTTCCCATCATGGATGGAATCAACGCTGCTGAGCCAAGTAGTCCTAGCGATTTAATAAATTGTCTTCTTTTCATGGACCTGTCTCCCCTAATTTACTGTGTTATAGAAATAGATTTCTGGCAATCGAGAAATGTAATCAAACACGATTCTTGCCTGCCCAATTTTATTCTCTTCATTTGCCGTCTCTATAACACTAGTAAGTGTTTCTAGTTCTTCTATTGTTGCTTTTCTTGATGCTGCTGATATAAACAGATATTGGATGTATTCTTCAAGCTCGAAGTAGTCACCATATTCGCTGAATTCACTTTCGTTCCAGCTACCCCATCTTGGGTCGTTCACAACAAGCACACGATCCCTAACGGCTTGATGATATGTTGCAAAACTCAGTGAGTCCAGAGGTTGATCTTTAAAACGACCAAGCTTTAATCTCATCGCAGGCTGTCCCATTTTGTATAGCGTAGGCTGAGTTGAGCCTAGATCAGTATTGACCAATTCATTTAGAAAGCGCGTGTGGGCTTCCCATTGAGTTCTAGCTGCTAAATTAAAGAAAGTTTCTTCAAAACTTTTCGGTTTTTCATTATTTAGCAAATATTCCTTTGAGAATAAGATTGGTAGAAAAATATCATGAAAGCGTACTGGGTTTGTCGCTACGATATCTTGAACAATCGCCGCACGTTTTTGTGAGCTAAAGTTTGGAAAAAATCGATCAACCAGGAATGTTGTAATTCGTGGAATAACCAGAGGATGAGAAGCAATTACTTCATAAAATTCTTCGCAGCTTGTCACCCAATAACCATCGAGGAGTTGTTGAGGCTCTGTGTTTGCTTCGCTGTGGTCAATAACAAGTTGATAGCCGTCATCATCATCCGTGAGGGACCAGTTTTTACACGCAATTGATGCTTTAGGTACATCTGCATCTCTATCAAATAGGCCAAGGTAGATTTCGATCATTTCGCGTGTATTATCTTCAGGAGAACGAAAACGGCGCCAATTTGCTTGGGATTTTTGATGAACAAGGATAATATCGCGAATGCTCGCATCTTCACTCATCGCTTTAAGCAAGCCGTCGTAGATGCGTTGCACATCGATATGATCTGCTGAATCAATTTCAGGTGCAGGTGAGAATAGAATAGTATTGGCTAGCGTATATGCCATCCAGGCTTCAAAAAGATCTCGGCTTAATGGATATTCATGAATCGTGGCGAGTGGTTCTGCACTGACTGCTTGCTCATCACGATTAAAAATATGGCGGGCCTCGATTGCTCTTGAATAGTTATCTTTATTCAAAAGTCGCTCGGAGAGTGCTGCGCGAGTCTCTGTCAGGTAATTTTTCCCTCCATCGACTTTTAGCTCATTAATACCATGACCAAGATCAAAGAACTCCGATGCCGGAACACCTTTAAATAGTGTTGCCGATAATTTATTTGCAACCCGATACTGACTTTCCGGTGAAAGTTTGTCGTATTCTACTTCGGATAAAGGAGCTGCGGCTTCTTTAGTATTGGTTAATCTTGACTGTTCTTCATCAACCTGAAGCTGTTCCGCCTGACACCCTATTAGGCCTACTACGATTCCTAGGGATAGCAATCTTTTGAACGCCATTGGTCTACCTCACTTAACGTTATATTTATGGTTATAGTTATCGTGAAAATTCGTTTGTTTTTTCGCGATTAATTGCACACTGCGTGGTTTTTCCACTTATTCTTAGGTATGGAGTCATGAGCAGTAAAAGTGGATGAGATTTGCTACTAACAAGAAGTATTATTGTTATTTTCTCTTCCCGGGCTTGATAACTCTTCCTTTAAAGCTCTACTGCACCATTGGTGCCATATTTGGTGATTTTTTGATTTTGGTTTAATAAGTAGCCGATATTGTGCTATGAGCTTGTGAAATATTGGTGAATTAAGAACGACACGGTCTAACTTGTTGATTCTAAAAGGTTGGATGGCTGGGAATGGCAGAGAATTTTGTGGAAATGATTTCTACAAAACAAAATGGTTTAAATAAAATACTAAATAATCGGATGAAAAGGGAGAAACCGTCGCAATCTGGCGACGCGACGCCTCCCTGTGCTATTTACTTGGAATAAACTAGGGTTATTATTTGAATATTTTCAACTTATCCCATATCTCATCCACCCTGTTTTTGATTTCTGAGTCCATGGTGATGGGAGTACCCCACTCTCGAGTAGTTTCTCCTGGCCATTTGTTGGTTGCATCGAAGCCCATTTTTGATCCGAGCCCCGAAACCGGCGATGCGAAATCCAGGTAGTCAATAGGTGTATTGTCGATTACTGTGGTATCTCGGCCTGGGTCCATACGTGTCGTCATTGCCCATATAACATCTTTCCAGTCTCTCACATTCACATCGTCGTCAACGACAATGACAAATTTGGTGTACATGAACTGACGTAAAAAAGACCAAACACCAAGCATGATGCGTTTGGCGTGTCCCGCATACTGTTTTTTCATACTGACAACTGCTAGTCGATAGGAACAACCTTCGGGTGGAAGATAGAAGTCGGTAATTTCTGGAAACTGTTTTTGCAGAATAGGGACGAATACTTCATTCAGCGCAACACCTAATACCGCTGGTTCATCAGGAGGTCGGCCGGTGTAAGTTGAGTGGTATATGGGCTTTTTACGGTGGGTAATTTTCTCTATCGTGAAAACCGGAAAGTTATCCACTTCATTATAATACCCAGTGTGATCACCAAACGGGCCTTCAGGTGCCATTTCATCCGGGTAGATAAACCCTTCAAGCACAAACTCCGCACTGGCAGGTACTTGTAACTCATTTGTCTTGCATTGAACGACTTCAGTTTTTGAGCCGCGTAATAAGCCGGCAAAAGCGTATTCTGATAGTGAATCGGGTACTGGGGTGACTGCGCCAAGAATTGTTGCGGGGTCGGCCCCTAATGCAACGGCGACAGGGAATGGTTCACCAGGATGTTTTTCTTGCCAGTCGCGAAAATCGAGTGCACCTCCACGATGAGCTAACCAACGCATAATGACTTTATTTTTATCAATTACCTGCTGGCGATAGATGCCCATGTTTTGTCGTTCTTTGTTCGGGCCTTTGGTAACAACTAGTGCCCAGGTGATTAATGGGCCTGCATCACCAGGCCAACAGGTTTGTACGGGAATTTTGCTTAGGTCCACATCATCTTTTTCGATCACGATTTGTTGGCAAACGGCTTTACTGACAACCTTTGGCGACATGTTGAGCACTTGTTTGAAAATTGGTGCTTTGTCCCAAGCGTCTTTAATGCCTTTTGGTGGTTCGGGTTCTTTTAAATACGCCAGAAGTTTTCCAACTTCGCGCAGTGCAGAAACATCATCTTCTCCCATGCCCAAAGCAACACGTTTTGGTGTTCCAAATAGATTGGCGAGTAGAGGGAATTCTGAGCCTTTGACGTTTTCAAATAGTAGTGCGGGGCCTTCTGCCCGTAGTGTTCGATCTGCGATTTCTGTGATTTCTAATACAGGGTCGACTTCGAGTTTAATACGTTTTAACTCGCCCATTTTTTCCAGTTTATCGATGAAGTCTCTAAGATCTTTGTATTTCATTAATGTTTACTTCTTTTTGCGCTTTAAAATGTGTGGTCATTGAATGGTGGTTGGTTTCTGGTAAAGTGTGCAGTAATCAACAACATTACTCAAGCGTATAAAAAATGGATAGAAGAAAATTTATTAAATCTTTAGGTACCGGGGCTGTCGTCGCAGGTGCTGGCTTAGCGGTTAGCTCTCAAGCCCATGCTGCGAGAAAGATAAAATGGAAGATGGTCACTACTTGGCCAAAAAACTTTCCTGGTTTAGGCACAGGTGCAAATCATTTGGCGAAACTCATTAACGAAATGAGTGGCGGTAGAATGAAAGTGAAAGTCTATGGCGCAGGTGAGCTTGTTCCTCCGTTTGAGATTTTTGATGCAGTATCCCGTGGTACGGCAGATATGGGACATGGTGCAGCCTATTATTGGAAAGGTAAAAGCGAAGCGGCACAATTTTTTGCTGCTGTACCCTTTGGTTTAAATGCGCAAGAGATGAATGCTTGGCTCTATCACGGTGGTGGAATGGGGTTGTGGGAGAAGGTCTACAAACCGTTTGGTTTAATTCCGACTGCCGCGGGAAATACTGGTGTGCAAATGGCGGGTTGGTTCAATCGTGAGATTAACTCAGTCTCAGATCTTAAAGGTTTAAAAATGCGAATTCCAGGGCTAGGTGGCGAGGTGTTAAAACAAGCCGGTGGTACGCCAGTTAGCTTACCCGGTGGTGAGATTTTCACTTCGTTGAAAACTGGTGCTATTGATGCCACTGAATGGGTTGGCCCTTATAACGATTTGGCTTTTGGGTTACACAAAGCCGCGAAATATTATTACTACCCAGGTTGGCATGAGCCAGGTACAACACTCGAATGTTTTATTAATGAAAAGTCATTCAATAAACTGCCAAAAGATTTGCAGTTGATAGTCAAGCAAGCGTGTCGAATTGCAAATCAAGATATGTTGGCAGAATACACCGCACGCAATAACACTGCGCTCCATACATTGACGACCAAACATAAAGTGAAAGTGAAGCCATTACCTGATGATGTTATCAAAACATTAAAAAAACTTTCTGACGAAGTAGTTAGCTCGGTTGCTTCAAAAGATAAAATGTCTACAGAAGTGTTTAATTCATTCTCTCAGTTTAGAGATCAAGTTACCGCCTGGCACGATATTTCTGAACGTGCCTATTTAAACGCTCGCCAATTATAAAGAAGGACTACTGGTCATGGATCGTCGTAAGTTTTTAAAGACAGCAGGCATTTCTGCTGTTGCTGGTAGTGCGGTTGTTGGGGCACCCGCAGTGCATGCTGCACGAAAAATCAAATGGAAAATGGTGACGGCTTGGCCTAAGAATTTTCCTGGCTTAGGTACTGGTGCAAATAAACTCGCAAAGCTCATTAATGATATGAGTGATGGACGTATGAAAGTAAAAGTCTACGGTGCTGGTGAATTGGTTCCTGCGTTTGAAGTTTTTGATGCAGTCTCAAGTGGGACAGCTCAAATGGGCCATGCATCGGCGATGTATTGGAAAGGGAAAACTGAAGCAGCACAATTTTTCTCTGGTATACCTTTTGGGTTGAATGGTCAGGAAATTACATCTTGGCTTTATCACGGTGGTGGTATGGAGTTGTGGACTGAACTGTATGATCAATTTGGTTTAGTTCCTGCGGCTGCAGGAAATTCCGGTGTGCAGATGGCGGGTTGGTTTAATAAAGAAATTAACTCGCTTGCTGACATCAAGGGATTAAAAATGCGCATTCCTGGTCTTGGTGGTGAGGTGATAAAGCGAGCCGGTGGCACTCCTGTGAATATCCCTGGCGGAGAGATCTTTACGTCGTTGAAGTCAGGCGCAATTGATGCGACTGAATGGATTGGTCCCTATAACGATTTAGCCTTTGGATTTCATAAAGCCGCGAAATATTATTATTATCCGGGATGGCATGAACCAGGTACAGTGCTGGAAAGCATGATTAATAAAAAGGCTTTGGCAGAGTTGCCAAAAGATTTACGAAATATTGTGCAAATGGCATGTCGTTCGGCGAACGATGATTTATATGCTGAGTTCACTGCGCAAAATTCTGCATCTTTACAAGTCATCAAAAATAAACACAAGGTGCAAATTAAACGTTTGCCTAACGATGTGTTGAAAAAGCTGAAAGGCTTGTCTGAAGAAGTTGTATCAGAACTTGCTGAAAAAGATGCGATGCTGAAGAAGGTGCAAAAATCTTATTCGAAGTTCAGACAGCAAGCGATGACATGGCATGATGTTTCGGAAAGAGCATATTACAATGCGAGAAGTTAATGTTAGGATCGCTTAGCAGATAAATAACTTGTTTAGTGCTCTCTTAGGGCGTGTCGGCAGCACGGTCATATTAATTGACGACACGCTCTAGATTAAACCGAGTAATGCAGCCCTAACTGCTGAGCATATTTTGTTGGGAGAGTTTAATTTTTTATTGATGTTTGTAATGTGAAAATTAACAGTTCTTTCTGTGATGTTAAGAATTAGTGAAATTTCTCCTGCGGTTTTTCCTTCTGCTGTCCAGCGTAAGATAGATTTTTCTCGGTTGGTGAGGTTGGCGTTTAAATCTGATAGGTGTTTGTGCTCAAAAATATCTGACATTTTTGTGTGCAAACTATGTGTTAAAACGCTAAGTTTATAGCCAATATTTTCTAGTTCTGTTTCACCTAAACTTTCGCAGCCTCGTGAAAGTGTTAACATGCCACTCATACCATTTCCTGAATGACTCGATTGTGCCCAACCATATTCCAGCCCGTGGGCTCTTGCGTCTTCCCACATATTTCGAGCTGATGCGTAGAGATCTTCTGACCACACGAGAGGTATCGGATTAGACCAGCAGTACGCAACAGTGGGGTCAATGCTCAAGTAGTTGTTCTGATGATAGCTCTCTTTCCAATCTGACGTGTAGTTATTGACGAGTTCTACACGAGGTTTTGAGATCGGAATTGGGATATGGATTCCATATGCGCAATATTCGAAACCTAATTCTTTCACAAGCGGCATGATTGCTTGAAGGAGCTCAGTTTCATTATTCGAGGCTTGGACTAAATTGATTAAGTCACGTTGCCATTGAGACATATTTGTCCTTTTGAACGAGCGGGTCTGACAAAGATAGATCTGTCATTCTAGCTGTTCTGTGGCCACGCTCCAAGTACCTGCTCAAATTAAGCGTATTTTTTTGGGTAGATATGGTTTGTTAGGGCGGAGATTAACCTAGATTAATCAGTTGAACCACAATTTATAGCACACTCATTTGATTTACTTAGCTATATGAAAAGTGTTTGATTCACCAACCAGGTGAACGCAAAACTTTTCATTACGCTAATCAAACCAACTGCTTGCACTCTAAACGTGCGGCCAACTGATTATTCTAGGATTAAGGTGTGTATATGACAATAATTTAAATAGATACTGTCATTTCTTACACTATGAGAATTATGAATCATTGTGTATGGTTTAGTGAGCTAAGGATAGCGGATTGATTGTTCGCCAAATTCGACATGGATGTCTTATTTTTTTGATGGGAAGTTAATTATTAATCACCTGTTCGCTTGAGTTTGTTATCGACCGAGTGCGTTAGGTTTATGCAAATAAATACGTTTGAATTCAAGAGGACTAAAAAATCAGAAATTCTTTGCTGACTACTTTCTTATGCCCGCTATACCCAAAGCGTTTGGGATTTAGGTGTTAGAGCACTTCATTTTTTGCGCATGACAAGGCGCGACGACGCAGCATAGCCATTCTATGTAAGGAGGAGCAACGCAGTCATGAGTAAAAAAGGGAACGCTATCACACCTAAATCTCAATCGCTTTGGGTATATCTCTACTTTTGGGTTCTTTTTAACTTACGAGCTTTCGCGGGCGCAATGATATCTGTTATTCAAATGGTTAAAAGGTGATGGATTATGTCTCAATATACAGCAATTGAAAAAGAAATTGATGTTTCTCCTGGAATAACTAAATCCCGCGATGGATTAGTTAGGTTAACGCTAAGCGCTTTAGATGCCACCAGCTTATCTCATCTTGTATCCGGACTTGATGAGGAGTCATGGGTGCAAAAAAATGCAGAGGGTGCATATTCCACGACCATTACAGGATATACCGAATGGTTGGGGGAAACAGATGTTCCGCTGTCAATTGGTTGGGATTGGTATCTAGATGTAACGTTAGGGGATAAGCAATACAAACGAATGAATCTGCCAAGAAGCAATGTTGTTTTGGTTAATAATAGAGGCAAGGATTTGGGGTATCAAATGAGTAACCGTTTATTGAGTAAAAAAATTGATAATTTCTACTGGCAAGAAACGGTTGTTAACTATATTAGTGAGTGATAACTTTTTATGCAAAAGATTTGCTTTGCAATTTATATTTGTGCATCTAACAGCATGACCAAAAATAGTTGGTAATGGTGAAGTATTATCCTAAAAAAGCCCCGAAGTCACCAAACTGACTGTCTAGCTGTCAAGGTTTACAGTTGTTGTGCAATTCGAAGTTCGATGAAATCTTAGTTATAAATTATGCGTCTGTTAACTGCAAGCGTGAACCCGGTGGGGTTAATTAACTAAGGGTGGAATTGGCCATGCATTTTATAATCGGACATAAGGATGAGTTGTCATCTGAGCTGTTGGCAAAGTTAAGCAAATATCGTTATGAGGTATTTATTAAAAAATTGGGTTGGCAATTACCGACAGAGGAAAATGTTGAGCAGGACCAGTTTGATAACGATGAAACAGTGTACGTAATCGCTAATGACGAAGAGAACAACGTGATAGGTTGTGCCAGATTATTGCCAACAACATCGCCCTATTTATTGAGAGATGTTTTTCCTCATCTTCTTGGTGAATGTGAGCCACCAAGCTCTTATGATGTATGGGAAGTGTCACGATTTTCAGCGGTTGACCTTAATCCTAAAAAAATGAATGCTAAAGCCGGCATATCTTCAGAATGCGCTGTGCAATTGATTCAACAATCGATCAACTATGTTTATGCGCAAGGTGCAAAGCAGCTTATTACGGTTTCCCCTTTAGGTATAGAGCGGCTTTTGTCACGAGCGGGCTTTCAATTTCATCGAACAGGTGTACCTATTGTGGTTGATGGTCGTCCTGTAGTCTCTTGCTTAATTTCAGCAATACCCGATGTTGAATGTAAACTACAACTTGCCTCTCAGAAAACAGTGCCTTCAGTTCGCGGCTTTTTAAATAAATCTGACGCTACCAAAGCACAAGAAAAATTAATCTCGGTAGATCGGGTAGAAGTTTAGAGGTGGGTTAGGCGTATGCTTTTGTTTTTTGGATTCAAGGACGAAAACATTAAACAAAAGCACAACCAAAATCAGGTTGCTAATATTAATAATAACAAATAGCAACTTGGTTTTTTCATTCATGCTTCTTTCTGATAGACCAATTATAGCCACTGACGTAATCTACCAAACGGAAGCCTCACACTTTTGTCGTGTGTTACCAAAAGAAGGTATAAGTGATGATTAATAAGGTCATGCATTATTAACCCACTTCTATATGACAAGGTCATTGATGCTAACTTGATATTTCATGGTTTGATGTTTTACGTGAAATTGTAAGGCAGCTCAAAATAAAACATTGCCCCCTTTTCTTTTTCTGATTCAAACCCAATTGAACCGCCCATTTGAGTAATTATTTCTTTAGAAATTGTTAACCCTAGGCCGGTGCCATATTGCTTGCGTTGATTGCTGGAGTCTTCGCGAGAAAATTTTTGAAAAATTTGAGATTTGAACGCTTCCGAGATGCCGGGGCCATGGTCGCGGAAACTAACTCGAATTCTATTTGCAGATTTTGATACTGTGATTTCGACCGCTCCACCTTCTGGGCTAAACTTTATTGCATTAGAAAGTAGATTGTTGATTACCTGTCTGAGTCCGGATGCGTCAGCATTCACTATGTGATTAACGTTTTCAGTGGTTAGCTTCACATCTACCTTGCGGGTGTTGATATAGGGCATGTTTTCGTCAATGGCTGTTTCAAGGACTTTTTTTACGTTAGTCGGTTCAAGTTGAAATTCTTGCTTGCGGTTTTCAAGTTTAGATAGATCGAGAATGTCGTTCACAAGTTTGAATAAGTGTGTGCTGTTTCGTGAGGCAATATCGACAAGGTGATTTACATCATTATCTAGCTTTTTTTTGTGCAATCCATGAATTAAACCTAGTGCTCCTTGTATTGATGTTAATGGCGTTCTTAGTTCATGGCTAACTGTAGAGATGAAGTCATTTTTCATTTTGGCGAGCTCTTTACTTTCTGTTAAATCACGAATGATAAAGAGTGCAAACGGTTCAAGATTAATTGTGATCAATCTTACGGTTAGGTCTACTTCTTTTTTTTGGTGTCGCGGTGTGGAAAAGTCGATATCATGCCAGGTGCGCTGCTTTTTTTCGCGTTGGCTCTCTTTGAATTGGCTGATAAATTGTTTAAGTTCCTTTTGTATTGAGGGGAACAGGCCTCCTAGTTCTTGGCTATCCATTTGGGTGGAGATAATACCGAGCTGATCTTCCGCAATATGGTTAGTGGAGATAATATTGTATTGTTTGTCTAGCACAATAACCGCATCGTTAATATTGTCGAGAATCGTCTCAAGGAAGGCTTGTTGTTTTAATGATTCATCACTTTTCTCTTCTAAGTTCCGCTGATCCTTTTGGGTGAGCCAGGTTCCAATAGCAGCCAATACTAATGCAATAGACAGCATGGACAAGGAGCTGGTTAGGTGTTGCATAGTTAGCCCATCGACTAAGTAGGGGAGGGCTAAGGATGTTCCAGTTATCATGCCGAAGATGATTAATGCATGTTTTACCGGCAACCATAATGCTGTTAACAAAATGGGAATGGCGAGCCAGGGCATGCTATTCCATACGGCTTGAGAAGTATATTCATTGAGGAAAATTACGGTGCTAAATGAAGGGACTGACGCACCGATAATTGCAAGTGCGGCACCGTAGTAAACATGGCGAGTGCGGCTCATAATAAAGGAAATAATTAGTAGAGCACTTAGTACCCATAGTGCAGTGGAGATGGGTTGCGGCGTTACTAGTGCACCGATAACGGCGCTAGCAAAAAAGGGGATTATTAAAATGGCGAGCAGTCGCGCTCGCCTGCGGGCAGCATCTGTTTTTAGTGAAGGGGAGGGTTTAACCCACTGGCCGAGCATATCTGTTCCTATTCAAATTCGGCTTCGTCGCCATAAATAACATCGGGTAGCCAAGTGGCCAATTCAGGCCAATACGCAATTGCACAAAGCGCTAACAGTTGAATAAAAATAAATGGCACTACGCCTTTATAAATCTGCATGGTCGTTACTGATTTTGGTGCAACACCTCTGAGATAGAAGAGTGCAAAACCAAATGGCGGTGTTAAAAACGACGTCTGTAAATTTATTGCGATCATCACACCCAGCCATACGGGGTCGAGCCCCATTGCGAGTAGAACTGGTCCGACAATGGGGACAACAACAAATGTTATCTCGATAAAGTCCAATACAAAGCCGAGTAAGAACATGATTAGCATGACGATCAGCATGGCGCCGAACACGCCACCGGGTAAATCGCTTAGTAGTTCATGAACAAGTTCGTCACCTTCAAAACCTCTAAATACCAAGGAGAATATGGATGCGCCGATGAGGATCATGAAAACCATGCTAGTGACTTTAGTTGTTTCCTGACTAACATTTTTTAGTATTGAAAAGTTAAACTGCTTCTGCGAGATTGCCAGCAGAATCGCACCGACCGCACCGACGGATGCTGCTTCAGTTGGAGTGGCAATTCCAGCGAGAATAGACCCTAATACAGCAAAAATTAGAAATAGTGGTGGCAGCAGGCCGGTAAGTAATCTGGCGAGTTGGATTTTCTCAGCGGATTCATTTGTTGTGCTATATGCAGGCATACTATCTGGTTTTACCAGCGCGACGATAATAATGTAGATTAAATACATTCCTACTAAGAGCAGGCCAGGAATTAATGCCCCCGCAAATAGATCGCCGACCGACATGGTTTCCGGTGAAAAAATACCTTGATCCAATTGTGCCTGTTGGTATGCGGATGAAAGTACATCGCCGAGTAGAACTAGAACAATTGATGGTGGAATAATTTGCCCGAGTGTACCTGACGCGCAAATTGTTCCTGCCGCGATACTTGGGCTGTAACCGCGTTTCATCATGACCGGTAGCGCGAGCAATCCCATGGTGACGACAGTTGCGCCGACGATGCCTGTGCTTGCAGCCAATAACATGCCGACGAGTGTAACGGAGATCCCCAGACCGCCGCGCATCTTTCCAAACAGTGCTGCCATACTGTCGAGTAGATTCTCTGCGACTTTGGATTTTTCCAGCATGACTCCCATGAAAACAAAAAGCGGGACTGCGATTAATGTCTCATTGGTCATTATGCCAAAGAGACGATTAGGTAATGCAAAAAGAAAATCTTCATCAAAGATTTCCAGATAATATCCAAAGAGAGCAAAAATAAGTGAAGTGCCTGCCAGGGTGAATGCCACAGGAAAGCCGAGCATTAAAACAATGCAGACCGCAGCAAACATGTAGAGCGCCATATATTCCATTACTGTTCTCCCTCTACTTTTGTTTCTTCTTTTTGTTTTGGGGAGAAAATATCTGCAATGTTCTGCAGAATGTTTGCGAGGGCTTGAATGATCAAAAGGCTACCCATGAAAATAATGGTCCCCTTGAGTAAATAGAGCCAGGGAAGTCCGCCTGCTTCTCGTGATCCTTCTTTGAGCTCCCAGGAATCTGCCACATATTCCCAGCTACTCCATAAGATAAAACCACAAACGGGGATGAGAAATACAATGTTACCGAACAGGTTTACGAAAGCTTTTTTCTTGTCGGACATTCGGCCATAAAAAATATCTACTCGCACATGTCCATCAGAATTTAGTGTGTAAGCCGCACCAAGCATAAAAACAATAGCGTGCATGTAGATGACTGATTCTTGGAGCGCGATTGAGCCTTCGTTAAATGCATAGCGCATGACAACAATGACAAAGGTAACGATTACCATTAGGAATGTTAGCCAAGCGACAGTTTTGCCTGTCCATTCGCTGATCTGTGATATGCCGTGGCTTATTCGGTTTAGTGTAGACATTTTTAAACTCAGGTTATACAAAAAAGCCTGAACATTGTCAGGCTTTAGTTTCTTTGGATATCAATAATGACTATTGATGGTATGGTTTACTCAATTCATGAACTGCTTCGATAAATGCGCCAGCATGTTCAGGATTGACGAACTGGTGAATGCCGTGGCCAAGATTAAATACATGACCAGAGCCTTTACCGTAACCTTCAAGAATTGTTGCAACTTCTTCACGAATTCTTTCTGGTTGTGCGTAAAGAACACTAGGGTCCATATTGCCTTGCAGTGCAACTTTATCACCGACGCGTGCTCTTGCATCAGCAATGTTTACTGTCCAATCTAAGCCTAGTGCATCACAACCTGTTGCTGCCATATCTTCCAACCATGCACCGCCACCTTTTGTGAAAAGGATAACAGGAACTTTGCGGCCTTCGCTTTCGCGAGTTAAGCCATCAACGATTTGTTGCATGTAACGTAAAGAGAACTCTTTGTAATCACGAGGTGTTAAAGCGCCACCCCAAGTATCAAAGATTTGCACCGCTTGTGCACCTGCTGCAATTTGAGCATTTAAATATGATGTGACAGATTGAGCAGTTGTATCTAAAAGTTTATGCATTAAGTCTGGTCTATCAAACATCATACCTTTGACTTTTGCATAGTCCTTAGTGCCGCCGCCTTCAACCATGTATGTTGCCAATGTCCAAGGGCTGCCAGAAAAACCAATCAAAGGAACCCGACCGTTTAACTCTTTGCGAATGGTACGAACAGCATTCATGACGTATTGAAGCTCGCCTTCAGGGTCAGGAACAAAAAGTTTATTAACGTCAGCTTCTGTTCGAACTGGGTTGCTGAATTTTGGGCCTTCGCCAGCTTGAAAGCTCAAACCCAAATTCATGGCATCAGGAATTGTCAGAATATCAGAGAACAGAATGGCAGCATCTAGCGGATAACGTTCCAATGGCTGCATTGTTACTTCGCAGGCAAGTTCAGCATTCATACAAAGATCCATAAAACTACCGGCTTTTTCGCGTGTTGCACGATACTCAGGCAAATAGCGACCCGCTTGGCGCATCATCCATACAGGCGTGTAATCTACAGCTTCTTTGTTTAGTGCACGAAGAAAACGATCATTCTTTAATTCTGTCATGATTTAAGTCTCAATAAGTAAAAAGAGGCTACACGAATGTAACCTCTTATATAATGTTTATTTATACTTCCAAGTAATCCAGGATACCTTCCGCAGCATTACGACCTTCGTAAACGGCCGTGACCACCAAGTCTGATCCGCGAACCATATCTCCCCCAGCAAACACTTTCGGGTTGCTTGTTTGGTACTTGTAGTCACTATTTTCAGGTGCAACTACACGGCCCCAGTCATCAACATTGATATTGAAATCGCTAAACCAGTTTGAAGGGCTGGGTTGAAATCCAAACGCGACAATTACCGCTTCCGCAGGAATCACTTCTTCTGAGCCTTCAATTGGCTCAGGTCGGCGACGGCCCCGCTCATCTGGTTCACCAAGTTCAGTGGTGACAACTTTTAAGCCTTCAACTTTTCCATCACCAACAATTTCGATTGGCTGACGGTTAAAAAGGAATTCAACACCTTCTTCCTTGGCGTTGGCCACTTCACGTTTGGAGCCGGGCATGTTCTCTTCGTCGCGACGATATGCACAAGTCACCTTGGCGGCGTTTTGACGAATAGCAGTACGGTTACAGTCCATTGCTGTATCACCACCGCCGAGTACAATAACTTTTTTATCTTTCATATCGACAAAAGAGTCACCCTCAATCTCATAACCCATGACTTCGTTGGTGTTAGAGATTAGATATGGCAGTGCTTCATGTACACCAGGAAGATCTTCGCCAGGGAAGCCGCCCTTCATGTATTTGTAGGTACCCATGCCGAGGAATACAGCATCGTAGTCATCAAGCAATGTTTGGAATGGAACGTCCTTACCGATTTCAGTGTTAAGTTTGAACTCAACACCCATCTCTTCCATCACTTTGCGACGATTTTCCACGACTGATTTTTCTAACTTAAAACCAGGAATACCGAAAGTTAGTAGGCCGCCAATTTCAGGGTATTTATCGAAAACAACAGCTTTAACACCATTGCGTGTCAAAATATCTGCGCAACCTAAACCTGCTGGGCCGGCACCGATGATAGCGACTTTTTTATCAGTCTCCTCGACTTTAGAAAGATCTGGTCGCCAGCCTTGCGCGAATGCTGTATCGCTAATATATTTCTCAACCGACCCAATAGTGACGGCTCCAAAGCCATCATTCAAGGTGCAAGATCCTTCGCAAAGACGATCTTGCGGACAAACACGCCCACAAATTTCAGGCAGTGAATTTGTTTGGTGAGAAAGTTCTGCGGCTTCAAAAATTCGGTTTTCAGCAACCAGTTTAAGCCAGTCTGGAATGTAGTTGTGTACTGGGCACTTCCATTCGCAATAAGGATTACCGCACGCCAAGCAGCGATCTGCCTGCTCTTTAGCAAGCGAGGTATCAAACTGACCATAGATTTCATTGAAATCTTTTTTTCTCTCTTCGGCACTTACTTTTGCCGGATCCATTCGTTTAACTTGAATGAATTGAAAATTATTTCCCATGTTTCTATACCCTATTATGCTGCGCTGAGTAGAGTGTCGAGCAATGAATCTAACTCGGCAGCTTTAGGTTTAACTAACCAGAATTTACCAATGTAATCAGAGAAGTTGTCGAGGATGTGTTGCCCCCAGTCGCTTCCGGTTTCATTAACATATTCCTGGATTACGTCACGTAGATGGTTGCGATGTGCTTCTGTCGCTTCCGTCGAAATTCGATGAACATCAATTAACTCGTGATTGTAGCGATCAACAAATGCGTTCTTTTCGTCGAGTACGTAAGCAAAACCACCTGTCATACCAGCACCAAAGTTTAAGCCTGTTTCGCCAAGCACCGTTACGCAACCGCCAGTCATATATTCACAACCGTGATCACCAATACCTTCAACAACAGTGTGTGCGCCAGAGTTTCTTACGCCAAATCGCTCACCCGCTAAGCCAGAAGCGAAAAGCTTTCCACCAGTTGCGCCATATAAACACGTGTTACCGATGATGGTTGTTTCTTGGCTCTTGAATGCGCTGTTTTGTGGTGGGCGAATAACAATTTTGCCACCTGTCATGCCTTTGCCGACGTAGTCGTTTGCATCACCTTCGAGGTGAATATTCAAACCACCTGCATTCCACACTCCCAAACTTTGTCCGGCAGTTCCGTTTAGGCGAAGGGTAATTGGTTCGCCAGCCATTCCTTGATTACCGTGAACTTTTGCAATTTCACCAGAGAGGCGAGCACCGATGGAGCGATGAATGTTTCTCACATCGTAGCTGAATTCGCCACCAGCTTTGTTTTTAATCGCATCAGCAGTTTCTGCCGCCATCTGCTCGGCCAGCTCACCTTTATCGTAAGGCTCGTTTTTAGGCTCGATGCAGTATTGTGGTTTAGATGCATCAACACCACCATCAGAAAGCAGCGGTGAAAGATCCAAGCCGCGTTGTTTGTCAGTTTTACCTTCAAGAATGTCTAGAAGATCTGTGCGACCAATTAACTCTTCAAGCTTGGCGACACCAAGTTTAGCCATCCATTGCCGCGTCTCTTCTGCAACGAACTTAAAGTAGTTCATAACCATTTCTGGTAGGCCAATAAAGTGCTGCATACGCAAAACATTGTCTTGAGTTGCAACACCTGTTGCGCAGTTGTTCAAGTGACAAATGCGGAGGTATTTACAACCGAGTGCGACCATTGGGCCTGTACCGAAACCGAAACTTTCTGCGCCAAGAATTGCGGCTTTAATAACATCAAGCCCTGTTTTTAAACCACCGTCAGTTTGCAGGCGAACTTTGTCACGCAAATTGTTTGCGCGTAAAGTCTGGTGAGTCTCGGTTAGGCCTAACTCCCAAGGAATACCGGCATATTTAACAGACGTTAATGGGCTAGCTCCGGTACCACCGTCGTAGCCCGAGATGGTGATCAAATCGGCATACGCTTTTGCAACGCCCGCAGCAATTGTTCCGACACCGGCTTCAGCAACCAGTTTTACTGACACTAATGCATCAGGGTTAACTTGTTTAATATCGAAAATTAGCTGTGATAAATCTTCGATTGAATAAATATCATGATGTGGTGGTGGTGATATTAAAGAGACACCTGGTGTTGAGTATCGCAAGGTTGCGATCAACTTGTTAACTTTTCCACCCGGTAGCTGCCCACCTTCGCCAGGTTTCGCACCTTGTGCGATCTTGATTTGAATAACTTCTGCATTAACCAAATAATGTGGTGTTACACCAAATCGTCCAGACGCAATTTGTTTGATCTTGGAAACTTTTTCCGTGCCGTAGCGTTCAACTGCCTCGCCACCTTCGCCGGAATTTGAGCGACCACCTAAACGATTCATGGCAATCGCCAATGATTCATGTGCTTCTGGTGACAATGCACCTAATGACATGCCAGCACTATCAAATCGTTTAACGATGTCGGACATCGGCTCAACATCATCAAGTGCTATTTCTTTGCTATCAAGTTTTAAGTAAAGCATATCGCGCATGGATGAAACAGGGCGGTTGTTAACGAGTTCTGCATATTTCATGTAGTCGTCGTAGTTGCCACTTTTAACTGCCACTTGCAATGTTTGAATGATATCTGGGTTGTAGGCGTGATACTCCTCGCCATGAACGTATTTCAACAGTCCGCCGTGATCAATAGATTTACGCGGAATCCATGCTGTTTTAGCTAGTGCTTTTTGATCTGCTTCGAGATCGTTAAAGCCTGAGCCTTGAATTCGACAGGTTGTCGCTTTAAAACAAAGATCAACGACATCCTGGCTCAAGCCAACTGCTTCGAAAAGTTGTGCGCCACGGTAGCTGGCGATAGTTGAGATGCCCATTTTCGAAATAATTTTGAAAAGACCTTTGTTGATGCCTTTTCTATAACGAGATGCCAAGCGTGGCGTAACACCATCTTCGATCTCGCCTTTTTTCGCCATATCGTTTAAACATTCGTAAGCAAGATAGGGGTAAATCGCCGTTGCGCCATAACCAAGTAGTACCGCAAATTGGTGTGGGTCTCTCGCTGTGCCGGTTTCTACGACAATGTTAGCGTCACAACGTAAGCCTTGCTCTATCAAGTGATGATGGACAGCGCCGGTTGCTAGCAGTGCATGAATTGGCAAAGTGCCTTTTTGGATATTGCGATCAGAAAGAACAATAACAGTTTTGCCATTTCTTACTGCGCTTGCTGCTGTTTCACAAACAGCAATGATTGCATCTTTAAGGTTTGAACCTTGATCATAGTTCAAGTCAACAAACTCATGTGCGTAATCGTTGCTTTCTAGCGAAAGTAGTTGATCGAATTTGCCTTGCGATATAACAGGAGAATCTACTAGCAATCGAGATGCATGGTCTGCAGTCTCTTCAAATAAATTTTGCTCGCGACCGAAACAAGTCTCCAATGACATAACGATATTTTCACGCAATGGATCGATTGGCGGATTGGTTACCTGTGCAAACTGTTGGCGGAAGTAGTCATAAAGCGAACGTTCTCGTTCAGACAATACTGCCATCGGTGTGTCATCACCCATAGAGCCAATGGCTTCGGCAGCGCTTTCTGCTAAAACGCCAATGACTTGGTCGCGCTCTTCGAAGGTGATTTGAAACATTTTTTGGTAAACTTCGAATTTGTCATCAGGGATAGAAGAGCGTACTTCATCGTCACCATATAAACGTGCTTCCAAATGCTGAACGTTATTATCCAACCAGTTTTTGTATGGATGACGTTTACTAAGCATAGAGTCGATCATTTCAGGTGTTAATACTTCACCCGTTTGTGTATCAACTGCGAACATTTGTCCGGGTTTCAAGCGACCCTTTGCTACAACATCTTCTGGCTTGTATTCGTAAACACCAACTTCTGATGCTAAAGTAATGTGGCGATCTTTGGTAATAACATAGCGTGCTGGGCGTAAACCGTTACGGTCTAATGTGCAAGCTGCATAGCGGCCGTCGGTTAATACAACACCCGCTGGGCCATCCCATGGTTCCATGTGCATAGAACTATATTCATAGTAGGCACGAAGATCCGGGTCCATCGTATCTACATTCTGCCATGCCGGTGGAATGAGGTAACGCATTGCGCGGAAAATATCGACGCCACCAGCTAACAATGCCTCTAACATGTTATCCATACTGTTTGAGTCAGAACCGGTTAATGAAACTAGTGGACGAATATCTTCCATTGGTAACAATGGAGTATCGAATTTATGTCCACGAGCTAATGACCAGTTACGGTTTCCTTGAACGGTATTAATTTCACCGTTGTGCGCTAAGTAGCGGAAAGGCTGAGCTAAACGCCATTGTGGCCAAGTGTTGGTAGAGAAGCGTTGGTGGAATACGCAAATTGACGAAGTGAAACGTTCGTCACCTAATTCAGTATAAAACTGAGGAAGGTATTCCGGCATAACCAGGCCTTTGTACGAGAGAAGCTTTGACGAAAGGCTGGGCATATAAAAGGTATCATCGGTCGCTTGAAGTGCTTTTTCTGTTCGACGTCGTGCAATGTATAAATGACGCTCGAATTCTACCTCTTCCATGCCATCTGGCGCATTAACAAAAATCTGCTCAATTTGAGGCAAGCAAGCTAATGCATCTTCACCACAAGCATCTGGATTTGTCGGAACTATTCTCCAGCCTGCGACTTTCAAGCCTTCTTTGTCAAGTTCTTGATTTAAAGTCTGTTTTGCTGACTTTGCTAAAGCTTCGTCCTGGCTTAAAAATACCATCCCAACAGCATAATATTTAGCTAAATTGAACTGATTTTCTTTAGCAATAATCCGCATGAAGCTATCGGGTTTGCTCATCAAAATACCACAACCGTCGCCAGTTTTGCCGTCGGCAGAAACAGCACCACGATGGGTAAGATGCGCCAGTGATTGAATGGCTGTTTTAACTAACCAATGGCTGGGGTCTCCATCCATATTGGCGATTAGTCCAAAACCGCAGTTATCTTTTTCAAACTGAGGGCGGTATAGCCCTGAAAATTCTTCTCTACTCATAGTCTTTTAGCTGACCGATTTTTGATGTATAAAAAAGTGCCCATTTTTTAGCCGAATGTAACTCTTCGCCACACCATTTTGCGGGAATGTTGTTCCAAATTGCACGGAAATTATGCACAAACAAGCTCCACGAGCCAGGAGAGAGTTACAGGCTGGGCAAAATAGCCGGAAATTATACTGATGTCAGTCCATACAAGCAATTCGCTTTACTGATACAATATAACTTATTGTTATCCTGAGTAATCGAGCCGGTAGTTAGCAGTGTTTGTGACAGCACTGTATGTAAAATATACGCGTTTGCTTGCTCGGTATGAATTGTGGTTCTAATTGTTATTTCTTATGAGAAAGATGAATGTCTGGACATCATAAATATACCGAAGCCCCCAATGCAAATCAGAATGATTGGGCAAACCTCAAAGCACTTTTACCTTATATGTGGGAGTACAAGGGCAGGGTTTTGTTTGCGCTGCTGAGTTTGGTTTTGGCAAAGGTTGCCAATATTGGCGTGCCGGTCGTTCTCAAAGATATCGTCGATAGTCTTAGTGTCGATCTTAACCCTGTGGTAGCACTACCGGTCTTTTTGTTGATGATTTATGGTGCTTTACGCATAGCTAGCGCGTTATTTAATGAGCTTCGCGATGTTCTGTTTACCCGAGTTCGTTATCGAGCAATGCGCCGGTTAACCATTCGAACCATGGATCAGCTGCACAGTTTGTCGCTTCGATTTCATTTAGAAAGAAAAACAGGTGCAATTAGTCGAGATCTACAAAGAGGTGCGGCGAGCCTGAGTAGTCTCCTAAATTATTTTACCTTCAGTATTATTCCTGTGTTGGTGGAGTTTGCCTTAGTTGCAGGTTTTTTATTGCTTACCTACGATGCAGTTTTTACAGTGGTTATCTTTTCCTGCGTTGCTGCTTATGTTGCATTTACCTTGGCGGTTATGAATTGGCGCATGGAACATCGCCAAGAAATGAATCGACACGAATCGAATGCGAATAATATTGCGATTGATAGTTTGATCAACTACGAGACGGTTAAATACTTTAATAACGAACAATTAGAAAAAAGCCGCACTGACGAAAATCTTTCCAAGTGGGAAGATGCCGGCGTGAAAACACAAACGTCTATGTCGTTACTGAATTTCGGACAAGGTATCATCATCGCATTAGGGGTGACGATTGTAATGTTCTTCGCGGCGGACCAAGTGGTCGAAGGTTCGATGACGATTGGTGATCTTGTGTTAGTTAATGCCTTCCTGCTTCAGTTATTTATTCCACTGGGTTTTCTTGGTGTTGTTTATCGACAAATTCGTTATTCATTAACCGACATGGATCATCTCGTGAAGCTTTTGGAAGAGAAACCAGAAATTGTTGATATAGACGGAGCGAAAAATTTGCAAGTCAGCAATGGTGAAGTGAGGTTCAATAAAGTTAATTTTGGTTATGCGAAAGATCGACAAATTTTGCATGATGTTGACTTTACTATTAAGTCCGGAAAAAAATTGGCTGTAGTAGGCTCCAGTGGTGCGGGTAAATCAACGCTCGCGCGATTGCTGTTTCGTTTTTATGATGTGAATGATGGCTCTATTACGATTGATGGAACCGACTTGCGTGATGTGACTCAACAAAGTGTTCGCTCCAATATCGGAATTGTTCCGCAAGATACCGTACTATTTAACGAATCAATCTTTTATAATTTACAATACGCCAATCGTAGTGCAAGCAAAGAAGATATTGTCAGCGCAGCCAAACAAGCCAATATTCATGAATTTATCTCTGCACTACCTGACGGTTATGACACCATGGTTGGAGAGCGCGGCTTAAAGCTCTCAGGCGGTGAGAAGCAGCGCGTGGCGATAGCGCGTGTCATTTTGAAAAATCCAAAAATACTCGTTTTTGATGAAGCTACATCTGCTTTGGATAGCCATTCTGAGCAAGCAATTCTTGAGTCCCTCAAGCTTGCTGCTAGGAATCATACAACGCTGGTAATCGCGCATCGCCTATCAACGATTATGGATGCTGATGTGATACTGGTGATGGATGCTGGAAAGATTGTCGAGCAAGGTTCACATCAGGCGTTATTAGAAAGAAATGGGAAGTATGCTGAGATGTGGAGTTTGCAGTTGAAGGAAAAACAAAGCGAATCGTAGTTTGATAGGCGCTCGTAACGTAAAGCTGCGTTATAAGATTTTTATTGAGTTAGGGTGTGAAGAGGACATTTTTAGCGAGAAATTGGGGTCAAATCTATACATTAACTATTTAAGGTATTATCATAACCTCATGGGCAGACCTCTCAGAATAGAAACCAAAAACGCCTATTACCATATTATAAATCGCGGGACGGGTTATCGTGATATTTTTTACGCGATGAACATCACCAGATGTTTTTTGAGATTTTGCGAGAGATTCACGATATGTTTCGGGTAGAAATACACGCTTACTGCTTAATGGGTAATCATTATCACCTCCTGATAAGTACACACAATGCTAATCTAAGCCGTGCGATGTGACATATGAATGGCGTGTATACACAAAGATACAACCGCATGGAGAAAACTGATGGCGCTCTATATTCGTCGATACCGGGTTCTGATAAATTTATTCGCTCAATCACTTCAGACCTAGAAAATCATCCAGAAATACCAGAGTTGAAAACGTTACGTCTGACGATTGGTTTGGGTCAGCTAGTATAATTGGTAACAAACGCTTTCTCCGTTGAAGAGCCTACCATTTTGATGAATAAAAAAGGTAGGCAAAAAAACGAAGCGCGTTCAGCGGCAATCTACCTATGTCGAAAACATGCCAGGTATTCTCTTAATGAATTCGCTGAGTACTTTGGGTTGAATCATTATGGTAGTGTTTCCGGTTTAGTGAAGCGGTTTGAATATCTGCTACAGGAGGACAGAAGCCTAGCGCGCCGTGTAAATCGGTTACTTAAAGTAGTTAATGAAAAGATTTGACTCCATAGTTTTAATGTCTTTCCTTCAATAGCTGTCGACGTATGTGTTCATAGGTCTCGCAACTGATTAAGTAGCGACTGCTGTAGATCGTTATCTAAACCTTGAAGGAATTGAAAGCTTATCGAATTCATTTGTCTTTGATTGGGGGTCGTCTTACATAATGAAAGTAAGAACGATATTTATTATTTTAGCGCATACCTAAAATAATCGTTCAAACCTCGCTCCAAAAGAGATATTGGAACTTTCGCTATAACGTTTTTCCAGTACTGTTTCGTAGAGCAAAAATCCGCTAATTCCATGAGGTAGAACAAAGGATGCTCCTGCGCCTACACGAAAATAGTTTTCATCTGCCACGTCTGTATCAAATTCAAATGTTGTCGTAGCGGTGTCGTCGGCAAAGCTTCCTTTGATTGCATCGCTATCAGCATTAAGGTCGTATTCCCAAGCGATGTTTAGTTGTGGTACTAAGATTCCCCAGGTTTGGCTGATAGGGTAAGTCGTTTGTACGCCGATAGAAGCGAGTGTTGTAGAGAGTGATCTTTTATCGATTGTTAAGTTAAGTTCATCTGCCCCCGTTTCTGTGTAACCCTCGATGGTTGAGCTGAGATAATCGATATTTCCTAAAGCTGAAATATTTAGTCCCTGACTTTCGATAAGTGAGTATCCTAAGCCCAAGCTTAGCGCAGTTAATTGACTGGCAGTACTTCCATCTGCTGTCTCATCAATAGTATTCCCCGCGGCTGTGTAGTTGATGTGACGAGTTGAATCGTAGTCGTTTTGCGCGGACGTCAGAATTAAATCAACGAAGAGCTTATCACTAGGATAATAGCTACCATAGGTGATAATACTGACTCCATTTGCCTCTAAATCTCCGCCATTGTCGGCAATGTCTAGCGTGGTTTTAGATAGCGAGCTGGCAACGCCAATAATTATTTGATGAGTTAGTCGATAGTCGATACCTAAGGTGATTCCATTGGAGTCGTACTGATAACCATCTTCTCTTTCCGTTGTTTTTCGGCTACCATCACTGAGATTCCCACTGACAAATAGCCCAAATTTGTCACTTAATAAACCAAACTCATCTAAATCTGAAGAGCCATCCGCTTGGTTAGAAAAAGGCTGAAACAGATCGGTTAATGAGACTTTGTTCTGGTTTAATTGAAAAGAGAAGTCGTTAAGCGATAGGCCTCGACTTCCTACCCTTAATGCAGAGAGCCGTTTTCCAATGCTTCTTAGTTGACTGAGAGCTAAGGTGTCTCCTGTTTGATTCTGTGTTGCGATCTCCTCAGGGGCAATTTCTCGTAGTGCTTTTGCTTTCTCTTCATCGCTTGCCACTTCTAATTCGTTACAACGCTCTTGAAATGACGAAGTATCCCCGGCTAGTGTGCAGATGTCGTTTAAAATAATCGCGATACCGCTTTCCGGTGTTTCTGCATGCTGATCTTCGTCTGGTAAGTCGATGATGTTGCCGACAGTGATTTGAATGTTTGCTTCTGCAGCAGGTAAATCATCTTCTAAAACAGAATAGCGCAGTTGATCGTTGCCGACAAAATCATTAGTTGGCGTGTAGAGTATTGATGTGCTGCCTACAACTTCCGCAGTCCCGTTGAGAGGAGGGGAGGCGATAGAAACCAGCAGTAGACTCTGGTTTGTTTCAGCTTGAATACTTCCGCTTAAGTCAATAGTGATGCTGTTGTTCTTTTTGATGTTAATGACAACGTCTTGAGCGGTTGCTGCAAAAAGCGCATGCGGCAAGAATAAAAACTGGATAAAGACCAATAGTATAAAAAATTTATGTCGTGTTTTATGGTTTTTTGTAGAAGAATATTTCATATTTTGTCCATGAAAACTGTTTAGCGCTCGTAAGAGCCCATATCGCATTGTGCCCAACCATCGCCGTTGCCATCGTTTGGACGAGAGTTGCCAATCTGATCGAGTGCTGGACAGAGTAGATCATCCCCACTATCGAAACTTAAGCTTGTCGGATCAGGGGTGACATAGGCGTGGCCTGGTTCGCCTGAATCATAGAATGTTCCTGAAAATAGCGGATCTGTAATATCACTTTCTTGCAGTGTTATTTCGCAACCTTCAATATCGCCAAATAGATTATTTCCGAATGATGCGTAGGAGTTAGATCCACTGGACCATCCCTGAGAGCAATCTGTATCTAATGGTGCGAAATTTCCTGAAAGAATCGTATTCTTAAAGCGGGTTTGGCCATTACCTTGAAATGAGATGCTAGAGATTCCTCCACCGTATTCTGTCGTTTCGTTAAAACTGACGGTTGTGTTGATTAGTGTATGTTGGCCACTCATGAGATCAAGGCCCCCACCGTAGCGTGCGCTGTTATAAGCGAAGGTAGAGTTTATTAGCATGATATAGCTTCCCCAGCTAAAAATACCACCTCCACTATGAAGTAAGACATTATTGCCGACAACGGCACTATTCATCATGCGCATCGTTCCCCACTGTTTGTAAACTCCACCTCCATCGGAGGATTCAACAGTATCGATGCACTCTCTACCAGTGTTGTTATCACGAATTGTTGAGTTGTCGATGATCAAGTCGTCATTTGCGTAAACACCCCCGCCATAGGGCGCGCAGTTCTCTGCAATAACGGTGTTTGTTATTAATACTTGTGAAATAGTATCATCAAAATTTCCTTGAGAGACACCAATGCCGCCACCCGAACTTGTTCCGGTTCCTAGGTTATTGGTGAGTACACTGTTATCGATATTTACGATACTGTTGCTGACCTTTACTCCGGCACCTATCTCATCATTAATCCAGCCACTTTGTACCGTGATTTCTGATAGAGTAACTTGCGAATGGTGTATATCAAAGATTCGGTCAGCTCCTCCTCCGTCAATGATTGTCGTCTCTTCACCAGCGCCACGAATTATTAGATCATCCAAGATATCGAGATCCCCTGTCTGTGAAAGATCATCTGCCGTAGGACTATATAGACTCAATGTATAGTGGCCGGAAGGTAACGCAATAACATCTGGGCCGAGGGTTTCGTTTGCGGCAATAACTGCTTCACGAAGCGAGCAATCATCGTCGCAGGCACCATCAGCACTGTCTTCAGTTTTCGTTACGCTAAACAAAGATCCAGGAATTAAGTCAACGTTGATATAACCTACGTCTGAACTTTGTAAATTGTGATCAGTTGCTACGTAGCTAAATATGTCGGTTTCGGTGAATGTTTGCGAAGTTGGTGTATATTGGAAAATTCCCAAACTGGGGTTTAAAATCTCCACGTTACCTAAGGTTGGAGGATCGATAATTTCAAACTGTAATAGATCGGTGTCGTGTTCAACAACAGGCAAAATACCCATGAAGGATTGGTTTTGCGTTGCGACATAATTCCCTCCATAGGCAATAGGGGGAACGTTGTTCGGAAACGGGTCTTCATGATCGAGAATGCCATCGCCATCGGTGTCAGCATCGATAGGGCTGGTGCCTCGTTCATACTCTTCGAGATTCGTTAGTTCATCGTCATCTAAGTTTTGGTTTGCGTCGTTAGCATTTGTTGGACTGAGTCCATCAGAAATGTATAGCAGTTCCCAGTAGTCAGGTATCCTGTCGTTATCGTCATCTTCGTCTCTATTGTTGCCGATGTTGTCCCCATCGCTATCTAACCATTCAGTAGCGTTAAACGGAAAAGCGTCAATAACGTCTGGGGTGTCATCACCGTCGGTATCTGTTGGCACCGTAATATTTACAAAAAACGAAATAGGCAAAGAATTATAAGTTCCGTCATTTACCACGAGCGTTACTGTGTACAAGCCCACTTCAGAGTAAGTGTGAGTTGGCGATACTTCGGTACTTGTATTGCCGTCTCCGAAATCCCACAGATAAGTGAGCGGTTGTTCGTCTGGGGAATACGAGTTAGTTGCATCGAAATTGACAGGTAATAAGGCCTCATTTTCTTCAACAGGCCCTGCGTTAGCTATTGGCGCGCTTTCTCGTGTGAATGTGCCAGCAATAGGGTCCATTCTAAAGGAAGTGATTTTGTCGTTTAAACTGCCGTGGCCAAGAATTTGGTTTTCCTCGTTGACTGCTGTCGCACTTTCAAGAATCCAACCGCTATCAGGAGATAGGAGAAGGTTTAAATCGATGATTTTTCCTTGAAACCACATTACTGCGACCCTGGAGCCATTCTTTGTTGCTGTACCCACAATGATATTATTATCATTGATACCAAAAGCACTAGTAGGCCCATCAAATCCCTCTAGTTCATACATGCGATCTGTTTCCCATGAGTAGATGAAACTACTGCTTAAATCATCTTCTATAAAAGTTCCGATGATCTTTCCACGGTTATTTATTGCCGTTGCTTCACTTTCACCAATGGACACATGATCAGGAAGGCCTAGATTTATCAAACCTCCTACGGAGGTGTAGTAGATGGCGCGTCGTTCTCCTGAAGGAGTGTATGAGTAGCCAACAACTTCACTCGCTTCATTGATATCTATTCCAACACTATCGGGGCAGGTGTCTGTCGTAAAAGGGGTGCCTGGGAGTCCAATCGGGCACTCTACTGTTCCACCAAGTGTTCCAATGAATTCTGTGGATTCTCCTTCTCGCCATATAAAGCCTTGGTTGCCATTATAGAATGCGCCACCAGTGACATAGCCAGAATCATTAATGCCGTAGGGAATGCCTTGAATAGCTGAGTTAACGTTCAGCGGTTCAGCACGTATTTCGGTAAGAATGCCTGTCATGCTATCCCATACCACAGCTTCCCAGTAGCCGTTGTTACCTCCAACGGCTGTGGCAACTTGTCCATTGTTGTTGATGGCGTAGAGTTCTGTACGATAAAAGTTAGGAGGTGAAAAAGTCTCACTGTCTGAATAAAACAGACTCTTTCTTCCAATTGTGCCGACCGAGGTGCCTGCGTTGTTTATATCGTTTGCTCCAATATTGAATACGCTGTTGGTCTCGCTTGCCAAAATATCAATGGGTAGATATTGAGGGATAGTAAAGCGATCTCGTGCGTTGGGATAGGCATCACTATTATCATTTATCCCATCACCATCGATGTCGATTTCGTCGTTGGTATCATAAGGAAAGCGATCAAGAACCGTAATAGAGATAGTTTGTTCTATAGAGTTTGAAAGATCTGAAGCAATGATACTTAGCTCGTAAATGTTGTCTTGATCGAAATCGCTTGGTGTTTCGAAGTCAGGAGGCGTAATAAACCTTAGTTCACCACTATTTTCGTCAAATGTGAATTGTGTGCTATCGTCACTTTCGTTTAGTTGATATGTGATATTTCTATCTTCATTTGTCGCAAAAATGAAAAAACTCTTCACTTCCTCTTCTGTTATTTCTAAATGATCATCTGAAACAAATCGCAATGAGTCAGGGATATTTGTAATCGCGATAATGACTGGGTTGGTCGTCGTATGAACGGCATCTGAAACCGAAATTTCTATGCTGTAAAGATTATCAAAGTTGTTATCCAATGGTGCGTCGAAATCAGGAGGGGTTATGAAGGTTAATCCTCCAGTTATTGGGTTGATCGAAAACTGATTGCTGTCTGTTCCCGATAGTTGAAAGCGTAAATCATCTCCGTCTAAATCATCTGCTGAAAATGCAATTTCTTCCGTGTGATTTTCTTCAATGGTTAGGTTCGCTGTGTTCAGCGCAGGCGCGTTGTCGTTAATATTAGTAACGGTAACTGTAATATCTTGGGTGATAGTCGTATCAAATGCCGTCGCGCTAACTTGCAGGTGGTAGATGTTGTTGTTATCTGTGTCGTTTGCATTTTCATAGTCGGGTGGAGAGATAAACTGAAATTCTCCACTGCTATTGTTAATAGTAAATAGTTCGCTGTCTTCTCCAGACAGTTGATAAGTGACTAAAGCATTATCTTCAGAAATTGCAGATGTTGAAAAATTAATAATCTCTTCTTCAGGAGTGAGGAATGTGTTTTCCGAAATAAATTGTAGCGTGTCCGCGATATTTGTAATCGCGATAGTGACTGGGTTGGTCGTCGTATGAACGGTATCTGAAACCGAAATTTCTATGCTGTAAAGATTATCAAAATTGTTATCCAGTGGTGCGTCGAAATCAGGAGGGGTTATGAAAGTTAATCCTCCAGTTATTGGGTTGATCGAAAACTGATTGCTGTCTGTTCCCGATAGTTGAAAGCGTAGCTCATCTCCATCTAAGTCATCTGCTGAAAATATAATTTCTTCCGAGTGATTTTCTTCAATAGTTAGGTTCGCTGTGTTCAGCACAGGCGCGTTGTCGTTAACATTAGTAACGGTAACCGTGAACTCTTGGGTTGAGCTGGCTGCTTCGGTTGCTGCGTTGACTTGCAGAAGGTAAACATTATCGTTGTCAGTGTCAGTCGGCTGCTCATAATCAAGTGGAGCGATAAACGAGAGCTCTCCGCTGCTTTGATCTATATTGAATTGCGAAGCATCAAACCCACCTGATATCGTGTACCGTATTGGGTTGTTTGTAGCATCGGTTGCAGTAATTGTGGTAATGATATTAGTGTTTTCACTAACCGTGAATTCGCTTGGGTTATCAAACACTGGTGGAAGCAGAATTGTCGTTGAGTTAACTTGCGACGAAGGAAGACTCTCTCCAGCTTCATTCATCGCTGCTAGTTGAAAATAGTAAGTCGTGCCTTGCTGTAAATTGCTATGTTGATGTGGGGTGCTGACATTCGATATCTGATTGCTGGTTTCAATTGTGAAGTCAGGTGTTGTTGACCAATATAGATTATAGCTGTCGCTGTTTGTTACCGCTTGCCATTCTAGCGTAATGTTATTAGCTTCATTAGATACGATTTGTAGAGTAGGGGAGTTGGGAACTGAAGTCTCAGTTGTATTTGAAATATCCGTTTCGATAGGTTTTAGAACATGTGCAATACGATCGGAGACCTCGCTCTCCCCTGAGCCGCCCACTGCAGAGACAGCGTAAAAATAGGTTTCTCCATTCTCCAATTCGATATGGGTATACGGTGGTGATACATTGTAAATGACTTGATCATCGACACCGAATTCACCTGAAGTATTCCAATACAAGTTATAACTCACCGCTTCATTCACGTCTTCCCAAACCATTGTAATCTGTTGGTCGCCTGCTATCGCAACAACATTTGTCGGTGCAGGGGGAAGCGGAGGCTTTGGAGCTACTGTCGTCTCTACCGATGTTTTTCCCTCAACGCCGTTGATGACGGCACTGATTCCGTAGGTAATGGCTGAGTCGCTACCCAGATTAGCGTGAGTAAAAGTGAGTTCTTCGTTTTCAGAAGAAGCGATATTGCTAAGAACGTATTGAATATTGTCTTTTCGCCAATAAAGATTGTAGCTATTAGCTCCATCGACAGGTGACCAGCTGAGTGTCACTTCTTCTAGTCCTGCAATGGCTGTGATCTGTGCTGGTGCGTTTGATTGAGATGAGTAGGGAAGTGCTGCCACTTGATCTGATAGGGCGCTTTCTCCTTCCTCATGCGCTGCGGATACTCGATAATGATATCGCGTGAGATTGTTTAGTTCTTCATGAATAAACGGTGGAGTTACATCGCTAATCCGGTTGCTAGCTTTAGTGATTTCTTTGTTCGCGTCCCAATAAATGTGGTATGCAGTTGCCCCTTCGACTTTAGCCCAGTCCAACTGTACCTGGTTTGAACTTGAACTTACTCGAATCGAAGTTGGTGGAGGTAGTTGCGGTAGTCGGGGGGAGGTTGTTGCTTCTGAGGACGCCGGTGTTTCGCTATTGTCGCTCATGACGGCCGTTACTTTGTAATAGTACTGTTTACCGTTTGTTAGATCTGCATGAACGGCTGGAGAGGCTAGTGTCGTCGTCTTAATATCATCTAGAGTGACATTCCCCGTTTCATTCCAATAGATATTATAGTGGGAGATCTCCACATCTGGATCGGGCTTATTCCAGGTTAGTGTAATACGTTTGTCGCCAGGGAAAACCGCCAAATTTTGAGGAGCCTGTTCGTTTAACGTTTGTGGTGTAACGATGATCTCATTTGATTGTTCACTCTCCCCATGACTCGTTTCAATAGTATATCTATAACGATAAGCCTTACCATTCTCTAATGAAGCTTGAGTATATTCACTGCTATTTTCTTCCACTCTTATTTTAGACTGCTGATTCTGCGTTACTTCCGACCAATAGATATTATAGGCAATAGCATCACTGTATTTTGGCCATGAGAGCGTGATTTCCCCATTTGCGCTTGATGCAGATAAACCGCTCGGCCTAACGGTTTGTTCAGCGGTTGATTTTGACACCACCTTTTCTTTTTTATCCGGATTATTTGGTGCGGAGCAAGCGAGTAAAATAAAAGTAATGCTGATTAAAATCTGTAACTTATGTGGCTGATTCATTATGTTTTTGTTTTCGACGTGTGTTGTTTTTATAGATGTACGGCGATAGGCCCTCGTAGGCAGGCATTTTAAATCTACTTTTGGGTTATGTCACCACAATGTTAATCAATGTAGCAATAATGGCTTAAGTGATCTTTATAGGGGCTTGATGCAACTCTTTGTTCATTGGGGCTTCCCCGAGCTCGAAGGGTGTATCTGGGGTCAGGTCGTACGCCGTTACCTGTAATTTATCTAGCAGGTTAAAGTCCTACCCGAGGAATTTCTCATTTACCTCGGTAGTACCACGAAGCAGTGTTTGAGTAATTGGATACTGTTATTTTTGTAAGGGCACCAACAGTAGACGTTTTAGGCGACGCAGGAGCAGTTGCCGAGGAAGCTATACCAAAAAGCCAAGCGCCAGCTTACGTTCCAATTTTATGCACTCTATGACAAAGTTTATCGAAGCGATGTTCTGCAATATGCTTACAACTTGGTCAAGCAAAACAGAGGTAGTCCGGGCATTGACGGGGAAACATTTGAAGCAATAGATAATGAAAAAGGAAAACTAGCGAACTTGCAAGCACAATGTACAGATTTGACCCCTTTATTGACCCCTTTATTACCCCTTTATGGTCTGCTGAAACGTGTAAATAAAAGTGTTTATGAATAGTCGATCTAAGGTCGACAAAAGAAGCAGTCAACAACTAATTCACTCAAGCAAAAAATCCTCACTGGTTTATCCCAAGGGCACCGAGCCAAAAGGGGTAAGTGAAACTCACTCCTTTGGCCGACGGTGGGGTGCTTACTCCATCATTACAATAAAATTGATTTGCAACTTCCTACCGTTTGCTTAAACCCACATACTCAGTAATTACCCATAAACGTTGTCGTAAATAAAAGTGTTTCTATATCCGATATGTGGCTATATAGGTAGATTTTTAACAAAAAAAGAATGGATTAATGGTTAAACGTCGCATTAAAGGGGTCTTTGTGGCCTTGTGCTTAATCACTGGTTCAATGCAGGTAGCATTGGCGGAAACAGTGACTATTTGGGGTTCCACCACCTGTCAAAAGTCTTTTCTTGAACCAGGAAAAGAATTGCTTGAGCAAGAGGCAGCGATTCAAACGCGCGTTATCGGTGTAGGTACAGGAAAAGGTTTGGTCGCACTTATTCATGGTAGAGCAGATGCCGCCGCTGCATCCAGTAGTCTGGATAATGCCATACGAAGTGCAAGGAAAGAAATTAGACGAAGCCGTCTTGATGTGTCGATACCTGATGACCTGATGTTTAACGAAATCTATGTCGATAATATTGTGCCAATTATTCATGTCTCTAATCCAGTGGCTGAGTTGACAAAAACCCAATTGAAAGGAATTTACACAGGCCAAATTCGTAACTGGCTTGAGGTTGGCGGTCCAGACCGGAAGATTGAAGTGATTAGTAGTAGTCACACTGGCAGCGCAACTCATATGGTCTTTCAGAAGCAAGTTATGGACGGAGAGGAGTACCTAAAAGACTCAGTTGTCATACTAAACACAAGTGGAATGGTGTCAGAGGTTGTTGAAAGACCTAATGCAATTGCGGTGGTAAGTACCAAGTTCTTTGATGGCAATACCCAGTTGGTGAAAGCTATTAGCGGACCCAAAATTAGCAGGCCCCTTGGGATTATTACTCGCGGGGAACCATCTCACCTCGTACAGAGCGTAATTGATTTTTACAAATCAGGTAGCGGTAGGAGATATTTCTAATGGTAGGCATTAATAGGTGACTATCCGTTCTAGAATAATTTTTAGCATGATAGCAGTGTCGCTCATGGTAATGATCGTCAGTGGCATGAGCATCTATGCAAACAAGGAGATACAGGGGCACTACAGAATTGTTACAGAAACCATATCGCCAGCGATTAGAGCACTTGAGAAGGTCCAATATGCGGGATTGCGTATACTAAATACTGTCAATGAAGCGGGTTTTATTAACGCGGAGTTACGAAGTCTGGATGCTTCATCCGATGCGGCTAGTTCATATAGAGCGTTCTCAGTAGAAGATGAGGATTTAAAAAATAGTCACCGGCTTTTGGAAGGGGCTCTAGAGCAATTTCAAAAATACGCCAGTGAAGATCCTAATTTTCAAAAAACAATCGTTGATATCACATTGGCTTGCTGGCAATTATTCGGTCTTAGTGATGACCTATTTTTAAGAATACAAAGGGGTGAGCGTGGCGAGAGTTTATTGGAAATGGAAGAAGAATTTGGCAGAGCTGAACAAGAATTTATCGACATACTAGGTAAAGCGCTATTATTCGAAAAAGAACGTGAAGGTATACAAAGTGAACACGTCACTGAACATCTCGCTTTGAGTTTCTATGTTGCTACTACAGCATCCATATTGACAATCATTGCAGTGTTAGTTCTTGGTGCTTATATGACAAGGAGTATTCTTAAGCCACTCGATAAGTTATACCAAGCCACAAATGATGTAGGACGAGGGCGGCTTGATGTTGTGTTACCGGAAAATACTCATGACGAGTATGGCAAAGCGTTTCGCGTTTTTAACAGCATGGTTCAGCGCATTAATAATCTAACTCAAAGCCTAATCCAGGAGAAAGAGAGTGCTGAAAAGGCCAATGAGGCTAAATCCAGATTCTTAGCAACAATGAGCCACGAAATTCGTACACCGATGAACGGTGTATTAGGTATGTTGCATTTATTGAAAAAAACAAATTTGAATCCTCGGCAACGTCAATTAATAGATACGGCCATGAGTTCGAGCAACTTATTGTTAACGGTAATCAACGATATTCTCGATTTTTCGAAAATTGAGGCTGGTAAGCTAACTTTGGAGTCCATACATTTTGATCCTTCTATCCTGGTTGAAGAGACGGCGACAGCCATGGCGGAGTCGGCGCATTCAAAGAATTTGGAGTTAATTTGCAGCATTGATGAGAAATTACCGTGCAGTGTGAAAAGCGATCCTGTGCGTTTAAAACAGGTCCTCGTAAATTTAATAGGAAACGCAGTTAAATTTACGGAACATGATCAGGTTGAGCTATTTGTTGGGTTAACGGATGATGAGAAGTCTCTTGAATTAGGGGTGAGAGATACTGGTATAGGGATGGATGATGCACAGCAGAAATCAGTTTTTGCGGCTTTCAATCAAGCGGATAATTCAACAACTCGAAAATATGGCGGTACTGGCTTAGGATTGGCGATAAGTCGTCAATTAGTGGAAAAAATGGGTGGACAATTAAAGCTAAGCAGTGCATTGCACAAAGGATCGATATTTAGTTTCTGCTTACCATTAGAAAATATGGACCCTCAGTTTGACGTATTAGCCAAAGTTGTTGATGAAAATATGAGTGAGTTGCCCGCAATACAAACTGACTCAACAATGAGAAAATATAAGGGACAGCTTGTTCTATTGGTAGAGGATATAGAAGTCAATCAAATGGTCGCAGAAGATCTACTTGTGGATATGGGGTTGAGCGTCGATATTGCATCGAATGGGCAAGAGGCATTACAGGCAGTTCAAGAAAAAAGTTATGACATAGTATTAATGGATATACAAATGCCTGTTATGGATGGTTTGCAGGCTGCTCGTCAGATTCGCCGGTTAGGGGGACGGTTTGGAGAGATGCCTATTATTGCCATGACTGCTCATGCAGTGAAAGAGGATGTAGATAAAAGTTTTGCATCAGGTATGAATGATCACGTGACAAAACCCATTTTGCCTGAACACCTCAATGCTGCCATATCAAAGTGGTTGTGAATCATTTGCGTCCGTCCTGGAAAAACACCTTACAGGAATATAGGGGACGTACCACGATAAACGCAATTCGTGTCTACAGAACCAATAGGGTAGGGGTCCGTTGGTCTTCAATAAAGATATCTTATGTTGTATAGACCAATAACTCCACTGCAGTTTAGTTAGGTCTTATCTCGCTCTTACAGATTACCCGGTTGAAAACGGGTCAAAAAACGAAAAAGAAGGGTCAAATCTAAATGAGAATGGGTCAAATCTATGTATTAATTGTTTTATACATTGTCATCTCCATATGGGCAAACCTCTCAGAATAGAATACAAAAACGCCTATCACCATGCAATGAACTGCGGGACGGGTTATCGTGATATTTTTTTGCGCAATCGGAGGCCGCCTGGCTCAGGTTTTTCCTCGTGTAATAGTTCGGTTCACGGTTGAATAATGCAACCCAAAAAATCGCCAATTTCTTTCATGCTGTAATCCCTCGCTTCCAAAAGCTTTCACGATGGCTTCATCTCGGCTCTTGTAGTTTGCTTTAAAATCTATCAATGGCTTTGCGATTGGGCTCTTTTGAATCTGATGATTTTCACTTAAGTCCTTATCATCGAAGATATAACGCTTAGCTTCTGTAGTAAATGTATCCGACCCGAGAAAAACCTGATCCTTTAACGACTCCCATGGAGAAGGTTGATTTTACCGTCTGCAACTAACGCTTTATAATCTTGTAACAAGTTGGCGACAGATTCAGCATTGTTTGTTGGCGTCCTTAGGTATTTCCAAACTTTGTTGTTGTCATGCTATTGCGTGTTACCTATTATGATGGCGCGATATTCACCTAGCAACAGCTTGTGTGACGTTGTGAGAGAAGGACCATTCTAGTTTAGGCCGCGCTTTTCTGTTTCAACAGCAAATGATGAACGACTAAAACAGATACATGATATGATTAAAAAAATATAAATATGTTCGAAATATAATTCATTTGGATTAGTAATAAAAATAAATTGAGCAATAAATGCGCTGGCTCTTTAGTTAGAATATTTTTAGGGTGCTATTTATTTAGTTGGGAAAGTAATACGCCCATCTTACTTTGTTATTGGCAAAGTGCGTAACCAAGTTAACCCTAACGTTGCATAAGATATCGGAATCAAAAGCTTATAGAGCTACTATACTAGCTATAGAAGCAGCAACGCGGTTTTTAATCGAAATTTTATGCAACGTTAGGGTTAAGTGACAGATCATAACAATAATCAAATATAAGAATAAAAATATTGGAAATTAGTTGAGCATAAAAATCAAGCAAATTATCGTTCTTGTTAGTGTCGTGCTACTACATGCATGCGGCGGAGGAGTTGGCGATGTGAGTAATACTCACCCGACACAACAGGCACCGACAGTAACAGCTGAAGTTACGCTAGAACGAAATAATAAAAATCAGTTGATCTTGAACTGGCAAGAGCAGAGTAATGCGGATAATTATACTCTCTACTTATCTACGTCAGAATCTTTTGAAGCCAGTAAGACAACTGAGATCACGTTGGAGAGCCCTCCACATATAATTGAAGCGAGTACTAATTCTCTCCAAATGTTCGCAAAATTGCGCTCCAATTGGTTTGGCAACCAAAGCTCTGATTCCAATCGTTTATCATTTATTGCACCGCCCATTGAACCCAACACACTAACAAGTGTTGTGACTAGTGAGAACACTATTTTACTTACTTGGAATGCTATTGAAACAGTAGATAGCTATACGCTCTATCGAAGTGCTGGTGATGTAATCGATGTTAATGGTGCGACAATTATCGACAATATTACCTCGCCGTATGAAGATATTTCAGTGCAAGCAGATCAAGTTTATCATTACTGGCTGGTGACAAAAGTGAATGGCCAAGCCAGTGCATTTTCTAAGGTAACTGCATCTATCGTTGATAACCCGACCCCATTATTTTTAGCTCCTGCTACATTTGATGTTAGTGAAAATAACTCAATGATAACGACCATACAAACCAGCGGAGTGCTCCGTGAAGATTTAACATTCAATATTACTGGTGGTGTTGATGCTAGTTTGTTTAGGCTAGAAAGCAACAGTGGCGTATTAACTTTCAAACTTCCACCAGACTTTGAAATGCCCTCCGACGGTGATTTGGATAATGTTTATCAGCTGGATATTGAAGCAAGTACTGGCGTTAAAGCGGCTCAGCAATCGTTGAAAATAACGGTGCTTGATGTTGACGAAGTGCCATTGGAAGAGCTTTTAGCCACGGGTCCTAAAGTGTTGGCAACCTACCCATGGGATAACAAAACGGACGTGGAAATTGCCTTAAAAAAAGTCGACATTACTTTTGACGAGGCGATGGCTGAAACAAGTATAAATAGCGATACCGTGCGGGTATTGCGTCAAGACCGTAGTGTCGTGCCGGGTACTGTTACATATGATCAAGCGGGTAAAACGGCCACGATCTCCATGATGGATAATTGGTTGGTTAATGAAACATATACTATTGAAGTCAGCGCTAATGTGAAAGATGTAAATGGCGAATCATTAGCTGCCATATTTACATCGACGTTTACCACTGAGCTGCCAGTCTTGATTGCTGAAAATATTATTGTGGATGAGGGGCTAGCCAGCGCTGAGCTAACTTTGTCACTGGATGTTTTGAGTGCCAAGGCAGTAACTGTTGAATATGCATCTGTAGAAGGAAGTGCTACTGAAGGTTTAGACTATGCTGCAATAACCGGTTCAATCGTTTTTGAGCCAGGTGAAACCAGTAAAAAAATCGTCGTGGCTATTAGTGACGATAAGTTGTATGAGCTCGATGAAGAGTTTTCAATATTGTTAAGTAGTTTAGATAATAGTGCAACCTTCAAAAACAACTCAGCTACAATTTCTATCACAAACAATGACCCACTACCCACGCTGAGTATTAGTGATGAAAATGTTTCGGAAGCGATTGCTAACGGCATCATCGAGGTGAATTTGAACAAACCCAGTGGAGTAAAAGTTACCGTAAATTATGGCACCATAGATGATAGTGCAACTGCCCCAAATCATTACCAATCGGTTAGCGGAAGTTTGGTTTTTAATGTGGGGGAGGTGAGTAAAACGTTCTCAATTCCTATTGTCGATAATGCAGTTATGGAAGAAGATAGAAGCTTTCTAGTCGTTTTAAGTGAAATTAATGGTGCGACGCTTGCTGATGGGAATGCTACGGTAGTCATTCGAAATGACGATGCACCCAGTCCGCCAATTCTTAATGTCAAAGGTGGAGATAAAATGGCGGTTCTAACATGGGAGGGTGTGTTAGGGGCGACAACTTATGATGTATATTTTGCAAATCAATTTGGTCCATCGCCTGAAAACTATAGCTTATTAAATGGGGTCGCTTTGCTCGATCAAAGTAGTCCTTTAATAATATCAGAACTGAACAATGGAACTGAATATTACTTTATCGTTGTTGCACTAGCTGGATCTGGAAAGTCAAAGTTAAGCAATCAAGTTGTGACTATACCGAATTCAATCGACTTAATTCATCCTGTTTTGAATGATACAGGTATTACGTTTGGTGCCGAATATCCTGAAGATAATAATGGTTCTTGCACTGGTGAAACCATCATGCAGCAGGATTGTAGTCTGGGTCGTGATGCAACAAATTCTGATAATAGTGATGGTCATGCCGGGTTTGATTTTACTAAACTCAACGCAAATGGTGATCCGTTATTGGCTGATGTTTCCGAATGGCATTGTGTAAAAGATAATGTAACAGGGTTGATTTGGGAAATTAAACAAAGTGATGGAGGTTTGCATGATGCCGATGATCGCTATACTTGGTATGATGAAAACCCTAATACTAATGGTGGTGCGGTAGGTCATGTAAATAATGAGGGTGCGACCTGCAATGGTTATGATGTGGATAATGATGCTAGTTTTTGTAATACTGAAGCCTATGTAGAGCGGGTAAATCTAGCCGGTTATTGTGGATTTAATGACTGGCGTATGCCTACACGATCAGAGTTGTTGAGTATCGTAAATTATAAATTAGATTATCGTTCCTACGGTTCTCGTTTTTTAGCTATAGACAGAGATTATTTTCCTAATACACGTAGATCTACCTATTGGTCTTCCTCGCCATATGCTATTGATTCGGGCAGTGCCAGGACAGTCAGTTTCTATTTTGGAAGTACCGGGTATGCTGATCGTAACGCCGATTTATATGTTCGGCTAGTGCGTAACGAGTCTCTTTAAATTGGCTACCAAATACTTTTTGCCTTTTTTCCTTGAAGCAATGTAATCTGTTTCATTATTTCGGTAAATGGTAAGTAGTTTTTCAATATATTTTTAATGGAGATGTTGTGGTGTGTATTAAGGCGGGAGGATGGATGCAACAATTATGGGCTATTTTTTTCATGCTTCTGCTATCGAGTTTTTCTGCTTGGGCTCAAACTTGTGGCAATGCCATACCTCTTTCTTCGCCGGATAGTCGATACATTGATGGCGGTAATGGAACGGTAATAGATTTACATACAGGTTTGATGTGGCAACAATGTGCGGTGGGGCTATCTGGTGCTGACTGTACCGAAGGTGCCGTAGAAACCTTCAGGTGGGATAAAGCGTTACAATATTCTGATAATATAAATGCGACTTCCGGCTTTGCAAATTATTTCAATTGGCACTTACCTAATATAAAAGAGTTACTTTCACTCGTGGAGGATGCATGTATAGATCCTGCTGTTAATTTAAACTACTTCCCCAATACGACTAGTGCAAATTTCTGGACTTCTACTCCGTACATGGGACTGCCAGGCGCTTTTTTTTATATCCCTCCTCCGGAGACCTGGTATGTTAATTTTAGCGGTGGTTATTCCGGTTCGATTAATCGTGACACTGATGGCCTATCTGTTAGATTAGTGCGTTTCATAGAATGAATTTCAATCGCACACGTTTTAAGGATAAGGAACAGGAAAAAGATAAAATGGGTCAAATCTATACATTAATAATATAAAGTATTATCATCACCTCATGGCCAGACCTCTCAGAATATAATACAAAAACGTCTATTACCATGTTATGAACCACGGGGTGGGTTATCGTGATATTTTTTTTTACGCAATGAGCATCACCTGATGTTTTTTGAGCTTTTGCGAGAAATCCACGATATGTTTCGGGTGGAGATACACGCTTACTGCTTAATGGGTAATCATTACCACCTCCTGATAAGTACTCCCGACGCTAATTTTTGAGCACAATAACTTTAGATCTTGAAAAACATCCAGAAATACCAGAGTTAAAAACGCTACGACCGATGGTTGGTTTGGATCAGCTCGTGTAATTGGTAGCAAATGCCTTTTCTGTCGAAAAGCCTGCCATTTTGGCGAGTAAAGAGGCCGGGGGTAAAAAAATGAAGCGCGTTCAGCGGCAATCTACCAATGTCGAAGACATGCCGGGTATTCTCTTAATGAAATCGCTGAATACTTTGGGTTGAATCATTATGGTAGTGTTTAGGGTTTGGTAAAGCGGTTTGAATATCTATTACAGGAGGATAGAAGCTTAGCGCGTCGTGTAAATTGTTTACTTAAAATAGCTAATAAATAGATTTGACCCCATGACTGACCCCATGACTTGCTATTGGTTTTTGTTTCATTAGAGCGCCCCTTTACTATGCCTGTTCTGATAACTTTGCTTCATAATTAACAACTACGGGAGTTTTTTTGCTAAGGTTTATTTCAAACCCCTCTTTTTGCAGTAGTGAGGCATGACCTGCAACTCCGTTTGGGAATTTTGAAATTAACTCACCTTTTTTCTTTATCACACGCCAATAACAAATAGGTTGTTCTTCTTTCGACAACAGTTGCAATGCCTTGATGGTGCTCGCCGGACAGGCAGTTTCAACGCTAAACTCTCTGGCTAGTTTTTCTCGAATTTGTTCGAGGGTAATAAGCTTTCCTTTCCGTACTTTTTGCACGATTGTTTTCACATTATCTATCGATGGTTTGACCATTTTTCCAGAGTAACCCAAAAAAGTTTCCATCGTCACTGGAATATTTGTTATTACAGGTTCTTTCATCACCTAAACTCCTAATTGAGTTGAAAACTGACTGCTATCATAATAACTTTTAATTGATATTATTTTCTCGTCATTAACCTTAATAATATCTGCTCCTGATATTTCTATTTCTTTATTCGTTGGTTCTGCTCCAAAGAAAGCCCCTGTGTTAGTACCTTTCATTGACCACTCAAGTACAAAAGTATTATTAGTAGAGCCTTCTATAACAGTAAGAGTTTCAAATGAAATATTAGGAAAAGCACTGGCTGTCTCCTTGAGTGAGACTGACAATACTTCGATTGCATTTCCACCTTGTAGGGCATCCTCATATGTCGCTGTTTTTGAAAAAATAGTAGGCAATTTTTCAATTTCCTGAGAATTCCATATTTGTACATATTGCTGGACTAAGTTAACCATATGTATATTTCTTCGGTATTGTAGTGATCACTACAATACTCGAGTCGTAGATTATTTGTCAAGTGCTTCAAGTGTAGAAAGTGCCGCTTGTCGTAGCTCTTTAGTTGAATAATTTAGTCTTAACATTACTAATAGACCCTGATAGCCAAGAAAAAGCATAGTTGCTAGCTCGTTTGGTTTACGCTGTGATATTAATTGATTATTTTTATGAGCTTTTTCAAGTTCCACGCGAAAAGCGTCTTTAATTCTTTCCATTCCCTCTTGTATTTTCTTTGATATTTCAGGGGTAGAATCTCCTAGTTCTGTAGCTGTATTTGTTAGTAAACATCCAAATTTCGCTTTTACTACTTCTGAATCATCAATAAGTGATAGAAAGAAGTTTTGTATATTTTTTATAGGTAAGTCATCTTGTTTTAGATGTTGATTAATTCTTTGATTAACTACTATGTCAATATAATGTTCAACAGCCTTAACAAATAGTTTCTCTTTGTTTCCATAAGTGTGATAAATACTAGATGCTGTTAAATTAAGTGTGCTTTCTAAATCTTTTACTGACGTATTGGTATAGCCTTTTTTCCAAAATAGGAGCATAGCTTTTTCCAGTGTTTGTTTGTCGGCATATTTTTTAGGTCTTGGCACAGTTTATTTCCTAGCTTTAAGTTTCTTTATCATAACTTTAGTACAATTATTGGCGTATTTTTTAGCATAACGCCTCATTAACCCGTCGAAGGTAGTGTAAGGTAATTTGTGTAGAATGCAGCGAAGCGGAATGGAAACAGATTACCTTGTGTTTACAGCGATCGGTTTGAACTATTTGTTAGATCTGTCGATTGTGGCGTGCCTGCTCAATCAACGGATGAGTGGCGGTGAATATATTTTAAATTTGCTAGCTGACTTTAGAATAGACCGAGTTCTAGATTGTCCCAAGCATTAGTTTCCATCTCTTCGGGTGTGCCATCACCATCTTCATCAATATTGAGTTGGTATTGGGTGTCGTCAATCGCGATTAGAGCTAGTTGGCTATCATCTGCCCCTTTCATTATTAACGAACCTTCGTGAGGGTTGTTGTCGTACTTAACTTTAAATGGCGTTGTCGTTGTTATATCAATATATCCAATATCTGATTGGTAAACTCGTCCATTCATTTCTTCTTGTGTATATAAGTAGGTAAGAGAGTCATCATGTATATCGACTGATGAGAATACGAAATTTTCTAATATGATATCTTTGTTTGTTACGAAGTCTTTAATTGTGAAGTTTAGAGTCATATTGACACTCATGGTGTCAAATTGCATGCTGGTGATTGCTGTTCCAGACATTGAAAGATCTTCATTGTTAATTGTAGAGATGAGTCGGAAATTATCTAATGATAGTTTGAAAGTTACTTCACCATTAAATAAGGTAAACTCACCAGTTGCTGAGAGCCTTCCATTAAGTGTTTCTTCCGTCTCTGCATCGCAATAAGCTTTGTAATCAATGTCGATTGTGAACTCGTTAGTTTCAACATCTATTTTTGCGTTTAGGGTTTCTGTTCCTCCGCAACTGCCTGGTAGTACAGATGTGCTGCTATAGATTTCTCTTGCTCGAATTGAAGATAGTTTTGCGCGAACTTTTGAAAGAGCCGTATTCGTGAATTGTTTTCCAATATCTCCTGCATTACTTGATTGATTACCCTTTTGTGCACTATCTAGTGAAGAGGTTAGTACTTCTTTCCCATTTTCAGTGGTTATTTTTATTGGGGTATATGTTCCGCTGTCGATATTTGAATTAGGACTTTCAGTATTGCACCCAGACAGCAGTGTAAGAGCCAAAATTAGCAATAGCAGTTTTTTCACTAAGCTTCTCCCTAGATTTTTTTGTTTTTTTTTGAAGTGAATAATGTGTAAGTTATTTAGTCTTTGCTGCAGAAAGCCCGATGGGGTTCACCCAAAGGGCATCGGGAGTTGATTTATTCGTCTAAATATTTAACTAACTCTGCTTCCAACTCAGCCTCATGCTTAGCTTTAAACCCTTTATGGGTAAGAACAAGATTGCCTTCTCTATCGATTAGGTATGATGTAGGCATCACTTGCACTTTATAGAGATCGGCGATAGTTCCTCGTGTATCGTAGGCGACGGTGAATAGGGCGGGGAGCTTTTTCAGGAATTTGTGTGCTGCTGCTTCATTTTCATCCAGTGTGATGCCAATGATTTCCAAGCCTTGATCTTGATACTTTGCGTGCATTTTGTTCATCCACGGGAATGATTTTCGGCACGGAGTACACCATGAAGCCCAAAAATCTACGTAAACTACACTGCCTTCGAGTTTGCTGAGTTGAATTTCTCCTTTGTCTGTTGGCAAAGTAAAGTCTTTGGCTTTTTCAGCGAATAAAGGTTGGCTCATCAGTAGTGCAACGGTTAAAAAGGCGATAATTTTGGGCATGGTTTGTCCTTTAGTGTGTTTTCTGCCAAACGTGGATACTAAAAGCAATTTCGGTTGTAAGCTCCGAAAGTGCGGCGATTTTTTGTTTTGCTGTTTGTGAAGCGTTCCAGTAAAACGGTGTCATCATGAATAGTTGCTCAATTTCATTCTGATTTTGGAGTGTCAGTGTGTCATTCAGGTTCACTGTTTCTAATAATTTATAATTTTTCGGTAGAACTTCGGTTTCGTGTGTTTGAGCGGTGTTGTAAATATGCGACTTAAGCTCGTATAAGTGCTTTTCTCCCGGAGTAATACTAATTACGAATCCGTTTTCAGAAAGCTTCTTATGAGAGTTTTGATAATTTAGCGGTGAGTTGATTTTCAAAATTACATCAACTGACTCATCTGGGAGTGGAAAGTTGTTAGAGCTGGCGACAAACCAATTTATCGATTTGTCGCGTTTGGCTGCTGTTTTTACCGCTTCTTTCGAAATATCCATTCCATAGTTGATTTTTGGTTCGGCAAGATTAGAGAATATTTTGCTTGTAAAGTAACCATCTCCACAGCCAATATCTAGAGTTGTTGGTGTTTTTGAATATTGATCGATGAGCTTAATTGACGGTGCTATTATCAGGTCGTAAAAGCCGTTTTCTAAAAAAAGCTTTCGTGCGTTGACCATGGCTCTATTATCGCCAGGTTGTTTCGATTTTTTGTGTTGTACAGGGAGGAGGTTTACATAACCCTCTTTGGCGCAATCAAAGCTATGAGAGTTTTCACACTTAAAGCTTTTATTCTTTTGAACTAAAGAATAAGCGCAAATTGGGCAGAGAAAGTCTGGAGGCATAGTTCGTTATATAAGGCATTATTGGTGTTATTCACAGCAATATTACCACTTATAACGAATATTTACTCCTACTCCTTCTCGATCACCGTAGGTAATTACATCAACATCTTTTGCGCTGGTAAAAAAGAAACTGGAGAGTGTGCCGAGTGCTGCACCCGCTAATACATCTGTTGTGTAATGTTTGTTAGCTTGAATACGGCTCCATCCTACGTACATGGCGGCTAAATAAGCAATCCTTCCTTTTTTATAACCATAGCGTTGATGAATGAAAGCTGCGCTGGAAAATGATGCCGAGGTATGGCCCGATGGAAATGAATAGTCGGCACCATTGGGACGTTGACGGTTAACGCCAAGCTTAACAGAGTAAGTGATTCCTGCAGTGGCACTAAATGATTTAACGAATTGAGTGCTGCCGTCCACATCTTCTTCTATGTAACTTAGGCTTAGTGCAGACATTGGCAATATCCATTGCACTACGTCACCCGCTAGTTCGTATTGGTTGGCAAATGCCGATTGAGACCAGGACAATATAAATAATAATGGAATTAAATATAACTTCATTGTATTTCGCGCAATAAAAGAACAATGAAGTTGTCGGTTACTAAAATTCAGGATGAACCAAATGGAGGAATAAATGGGGTGATACAGCTTAATTTTGTGAATCGCTTCACTAATTTAAGTTTGTTTAATAAGGTGACGATTTATTCCCGTAACTACTGTCATAAAAGTGTTGCACTTTAACTGCAACTTACTAATTTATAAGCGGATGACAATAGCTAAAAGTCTTAAAATTACACGGATGTATATGATAAGAATAATTGTTTGTTGGTTAGTCCTTTTTTGCGCGAATAATGCTGTCGCGTTGGAATATAAGCTTAGTGATGCTGAGCTTCTCGCTTCAATGAGTTATAAACCACAAATCTCTGAGATGGGAACTCAACGCCCTACGGCATTTGAGTGGATGACATCTGCCCCTCAAAATCTATTAAGTTTTACCAAACGAATTGATCCTCGTGAGAACGCAGGTTGGTGGACGGGGATTGTTCTTAGTTCTGCTATCCTTATCAAATATGATCAAGAGATTATCGATGAATCACAGAAGTACGGCAGAAAACTGGGGTTAATATCAGATACAAAACATGGACGAGAAACGACAACAATTATTCCTTGGAAACTTCAGGGGTTAGATCTTCCTATCGGTGTGCCGGCAAACCTGAATTCCGTGCTCTACTCCATTGGCGATGGCTATCCACAAATTGGATTAATGGGGGGGCTGCTTGGCTACGGTTTTTTAGCAGGTAATGATCATGCGCTTTCGGTTGCGAGCCAAAATATTGAAGCATTGTTTGTAACGGGGATTATTGTGCAAGCGCTGAAAAGAAGCACGGGTAGGCAAGCACCTTTTGTAGCGACGACACCGGGTGGAAAATGGCAATGGTTTCCTAATCAAGAAGAGTATAATAAACACGTTCCATCGTATGATGCATTCCCTTCAGGGCATCTCGCAACCGTTATGGCGAGTACTACGGTGTTGGCGTATAACTATCCTACACATACTTATATCAAACCCGTTGGATACAGTTTGATGGCAATATTAGGTTTTGCCATGTTAACCAACGGTGTTCACTGGGCAGGCGACTACCCGGTTGGATTGGCTATCGGTTATACCGCTGCTCAAGTGGCTATTGCTCGTAATGAAAAGAAAAAAATCACTGTAACATCTGCTGCACCACTTTCTGCACAAAAACGCTTAAGTGAGAGTATGGTGTTGCCTTTTGCTGATCAACAAGGTTTTGGGCTAAGGTATTATGAAAGTTTTTAGGATGTGTTGATTATGACTAAGCCCTAATCGGACAGTTTAATACTGATCTCTCCCAATCTTCTTCCTGCTGCTAAACAAAGTCGTTTCTCTTCTGCTGAGATATCATTATTACCATCATCTCCTGCAACATGTGTTGCACCGTATGGGGAGCCACCGGAGACAGTTGTGTGTAAATCTTTTTCGGAATAGGGAATACCGCTAATAATCATGCCGTGATGTAACAATGGTACTAGCATTGATTGTAAGCACGCCTCGTTGCCGCCATGCATGGTGGATGATGAAGTAAATACTGTTGCCGGTTTTCCTGATAGCGCGCCCGATAACCATAACGATGTAGTACTATCGAGAAAATATTTAAGTGGCGCGGCCATGTTGCCAAACCAGGCAGGGCTGCCTAAGGCTAACCCATCACAAGACTTTAGATCATCAAGTGTTACGTAAGGAGCGCCTTTTTCCGGGATATCACTAGCAACCGCTTCGCATGTAGCGGACACCTCTGGAACCGTGCGAATTTTGCTTGTTACGCCATTCGCTTCTTCAGCGCCGCGTGCAATTATGTTGGCCATTTTTTCTACAGATCCGTGGCGACTGTAATACAGGATTAGTACTTCTGGCATTCTGTTCCTCAAGTATTATTTAACAGCCTAAGTGTAACAGCCATTGCTTTCGATTTCCCTTTGTTTGCAATAGAGGTAAAATTCATAAACTTTATATACCGCTATCTGGAATCATGAATGTTTGAATCTATTTTCGAAAAAATACTGTGGAGCAGTCGCTATATTGTGGTGATTGCAGTGGTTGTCAGTTTATTGACCAGCCTGTCGATGTTTTATATTGCGACAGTTGACGCATTCATCATGATGTCTCACTTGTTGGAATATTTAGATCTGGAACTTGAAGTCGCTGAAAGAAGTGCATTACGCAGTGTAACGATAACTCACGTTGTTGAGGTAATCGATGGTTATTTGTTAGCCACGGTGTTGTTGATATTTTCGCTTGGTTTGTATGAGTTGTTTATTAGCAAAATTGAAATTGCTGAAGATAAAAAAGTTGCTGGGAATGTTTTAGTAATAAACAGTCTAGATGATTTGAAAAACCGGTTAGCAAAAGTAATTTTAATGATTTTGATTGTGAAGTTTTTTGAGCACGCAATTAAAATCACCTACGAAGACCCTCTCTCCGTTTTATATCTTTCAATTGGTATCGCGTTTGTGGGGTTGGCCTTGTATCTCACACACGCTAGTGAAGGTAAGCATTAACTGCCTATTTAGTTGCAGGACAACTAAACGGCGTGGATGAGACGTTCCGTCTGCTTAGGATGAATTTCTTCCACGTTTTGTTCTGATGGTAGTTCTTCAAACACTTCTTTTTGTTCAATCCAATTAATTAACGGATGCCAGTCGATTTTGTCCCGTTTCACTTTGTATTGGGGATATATTTCAAATAATCCTTTGCCTTCATTTGTTGAGTGAATGTAGTTTTGCGTATCCCTGATTTTTGCGACAAACGGTATGTCGCTGCTTTTCAAGTAATCTTCTAATGCAGCGTAAATTTTTCTATTTGTTGTTACACGGCTAGCAACAACCGCGAGCTTAGTCTCTTTTCTACGAATATGATTTATACGATTTAATCGTTCAATAAATCCGCTAGCTGCATGTATGTCTATGGAGGAAGGTAATACGGGGATAATAATGAAGCTCGAACGATTGGCGATATCTTCTAGTTGATGATGGGTAATGGCTGCCGGTGTATCGATAATGACGCGGTCTGTTCCTGAAGGGAGCCGCATCTGAAAGCTGCGCGTTTGCATCGTTGACTGTCGATAGGCGGGAATGCAATGGATAAATGGCTGATCTTCGGAACGGGTGCTTACCCAGTGAGTGCTAGAGCCTTGCGAATCGTAATCAATTAAAACAGTGTTGTGCCCTGTTTCCGCATAATAGCTTGCGAGGTTTGTCGAGATTGTTGTTTTTCCACTACCGCCTTTTGAATTCAATACCGCAATTGTTTGCATGATAGTTCCGTTATTCAGTTTATTCATCTTTTCTCGATAATCGCTTATTTTTTAAATAAACGCAAACATTATGTGGGATTAGCAGCATCTCCCGCTAACATTTAGAAGTCTACCAATGATAAATTACTCCTATCAATTGGTAGAAAGCTTATTCTTTAGGCCGTAAAAATCCACCCAATCAATTGGTTTTTTCGGCTTTTAGCACTTCC
>Ga0316204_10000909_pt1 | contig 92646 bp, 72 predicted proteins | sample 6monrhotite_MG_2_FD_205661 | JGI IMG/M metagenome (GOLD analysis project Ga0316204, IMG submission 205661) | Microbial mat bacterial communities from mineral coupon in-situ incubated in ocean water Damariscotta River, Maine, United States -... | ecosystem: Environmental > Aquatic > Marine >... | reverse complement strand
TCCATCGACTACGCCTTTCGGCCTCGCCTTAGGACCCGGCTAACCCTGGGCGGATTTACCTTCCCCAGGAAACCTTAGACTTACGGCGAAAGGGATTCTCACCCTTTTTATCGTTACTCAAGCCCGCATATTCACTTCCATACGCTCCAGCAACCCTTTCGGATAACCTTCAACGCTGAATGGAACGCTCACCTACCACTTCTTACGAAGTCCGCAGCTTCGGTATCATACTTATTCCCGATCATTATCGGCGCCAAATTCCTCGACCAGTGAGCAGTTACGCACTCTTTAAATGATGGCTGCTTCTAAGCCAACATCCTGGTTGTCACGGCAATCTGACTTCCTTAAGAACTGAGTATGATTTGGGGACCTTAGCTGGCGATCTGGATTATTCTCCTTTTGACTACGGATATTTTCACTCGCAGTCTATCTCCCAGGACTTGGCTATTGGTATTCGGAGTTTGGTTAGAAGAGGTACCCTAGACGGGCCCGCCTTCTATCCAGTAGCTCTACCCCCAATAGTTGCCTCCTGAGGCTAACCCTAAAGTTATTTCGGTGAGAACAAGCTATCTCCCGGTTTGATTGGACTTTGACCCCTCCCCACAGTTCATCCCACAACTTTTCAACGTTGACGGGTTCGGGCCTCCAGCAGGTTTTACCCCACCTTCACCCTGACCATGGGTAGATCACACGGGTTTCGTGTCTAGCCCCTGCGATTATACGCCCTATTCAGACTCGCTTTCGCTCCGCCTCCGGCCCGTTAGGCCTTAAGCTCACCACAGAGACTAACTCGCGGGCTCATTATGCAAAAAGCACGCCGTCACCCCGGAGGGCTCCGACCGCTTGTAGGCACACGGTTTCAGGTACTATTTCACCCCCCTAATAGGGGTACTTTTAAACATTCAGTCACCTTACTGATTCGCTATCGGTCGTCAAGGAGTACTTAGCCTTGGGAGGTGGACCTCCCATGTTCAACCCGGGTTCCACGAGCCCGAGCCTACTCGAGGGCTGAGTGGCTACATTCTGCTACCGGACTTTCACCGTCTTTGGTTTTGCATTCCAACATATTCACAGAGTTCACCACTATCCGATTTCGCTCGCCGCTACTGACGGAGTCGCATATTGCTTTCCTTTCCTCTGGGTACTTAGATGTTTCAGTTCCCCAGGTTTGCCTCGTACACCTATGCATTCAGTGCACGATACCCTTGCGGGTGGGTTTCCCCATTCGGACATCTATAGATCACAGCCTGGTTACCGGCTCCCTATAGCTTTTCGCAGGTTCCAACGTCCTTCATCGCCTCTTGACGCCAAGTCATCCACCGTATGCCCTTATTGGCTTGATCAATCCGACCTGATGCCGATCAACGGTATAAACCGCCAACCGAAACCACCCCGAATCTCTCGTATGACCTCCCTTACCTGCCGGCAAGGTCTATCAACTTGATCCACTCATCCCGTGAAGGAAAGCGAGTTTCACAAGCACCATTTCAGACGCATTTTGAGATTTCTCAGTTAATTTCTATTTGCCGAACCCAGCCTAGATGGCATGCCTTTGACAGCATACCCGGGCCTCCTTTGAAGCCCGTCTATCTGAGTTCCGCTCGTCGTGATCCACTTGTCAAAGATGCTGAGTCTTCGCCAGATCAACCGGCTAAGTCTCATTGCCCCCATTTCAGAGGCGGGGAGATGATAGGCAGTCAAATCGCCTCGTCAAATTGCAAGGGCAACAATTCAGCTCCTTATCTCACAATTCTTTACAACCGCTCACCCCGGCTCGGACTAATCCTGCGCACCACGCGCAATCCATGCCATACACATCCCACACGAGCCTCCTAGGGCATCTTGAAGCCCATAAAAAATGCCTCCGGGAGGCCGTTCCCGAAGGCGTGTAAATTTGCACTTTCTATACAAAGATTTTTCTACTCAATCAGGGCGATGCGGGCGGGAACAGCTCGGCAGCCGGCGAGATCGCAGGCGCACCGGGTGCCCGCAAGGGTGTACTCGAAGCAGACGAAGCAGACCCCGAAGCCAGTGCATATGCGGGGGATGACTCATCGCCTAAATCTGAGCGAACAATCACCTCACCAGTTGCATCACGGAGCACTATCATCATCGGCACCACACGCTGACCAAACTGGGTCTCCGTGCCTTCCTGCCCCTCATAGATATCGAGCATAAACACCCCCAGATCAATGCTTATCCGGTTCGAGAGCTTGCTGATCCCATCGGGGAACTCGATTCTCTCATCGCTGGCGAGTGACTCCACCGCCTTTGCAGCATCATCGGCTTCAATAGTCGCCGGATCGAAGAGCAACAAATCACCTGACATCCTCACAGCCGTCGCCAGCTCATCGCCGGGCATCGCGGAGAGTGTTGATCGGCGGTAATGCCCGTAAAACATCTTATAAAGCTCGATTGTCGCTTTGGGCCCAGAAGCCCCAAATCTGCCCTGGTCCTCAGCCCCGGTGACAAAGAAATACTCCGAAGCCCCTACTACCACGGGCTCAGACCATTCAGACCAGCTTCCACGGGCAAACGGGTCGAGCGTCAATGCCTGCTGGGCCTCATCATCAGGATCAAGCTCGCTGCTCTTGCGGAACAACGGGTTGTTCACCACCACACGCGAGCGATACCGATAGGTCGCGCCGGGCTTCACACCCAGATCATGCGCCCAGAGCTCCACAGCCTCCTCTTCGAGCACCGAACCAACATCTGTCATCGAAGTCCGCACTTGGCGAGATCGCCCGGTGTCATTCACATCAACACCCAACTCTTTAAGCTGGTCTTCGATATCCTTGATCTTCTTCTCGAGCCGATCAATCTTGTTTTTGTTGCGATCACCCGTCGGAGGCTGGATCGGCAGCCGACCCGGATCACGCCCAGGTGCACTCTTGGGCCCACGGGTGTTCTGATTCTGCTGTTGCGGGTTCTGGAGCCGATCGAGTTCGCCCTTCGAACGATCCAACTGACGCGTCAGACGCGTGATCTTGCTCGATTCGGAATCATCTGCCATTTCCGTCCGCTCGCTCGGAGGCGTCCACGCTTCGCCTGCAATCGTTGGCGGGAACATCGGACGGGCGATTTCATCGACCACACCCGCAGCCTTCGTCACCAGACCGGTCAGATCCAACAGCCCAGCGTCCTCACCAAGCACAGCCATCGGCCTGGGCGTATGCGGCGGCGTCTCGATCGACTCGCCTGCACCCCATGTACCATCCGACATCAACTCCTCACGCTCGACCTCAAAGCCAAGAATCGCCAACCCGGACACCGACCAGAACAAACGCGGGATCGCAGCCTGCTCATCACCATTGCCCAGCAACGCCGATTCGAGGTCCTTGCCATTGAAAACCGCCTCGATTGTCACCGATGCGAAATCAAACGGCTGCGCTTCGGGCACATACTGCTCATACTCAGGCACCGCCAACACCGCGTAAGGATCAAGCGTTGACCACAATGACGCAGCAATCGGCTTAGTCGTCGCGGGCACCCTCAGCCCTTGGATCGGCCCTTGGTTCGCTTGCGGAGTGATGACGATAGTCCCAACAGCCACCGCAACCCCATCGCCCAAAGGCGAAGAGAGCGCAAGGCTTCCACCCGAAGCACTCTCGAAAGCATCGTTATACCGCGCAACGAGATCCACTGATTGAATCTCGGGCAACGCCGGGCTCAGATCAGAGAGCTGGCTCTGCAACTGATTCGCCTGCCCTTCGAGCACCGCAAACACCTGATCCGGCGCAACCTTTCGGCTGCCCACATCCACATCGTTGGGACGCCCGACAAACTGGAGCGAAAGCACCGCTAAAAACAGTATCAAGACCACCAGAAGCACAATCTTCTCGATGTGCTGTTCGATTGGGTTGACGCCTTTGAGTTTCATATCAGTCTCATTTCAATGATTGAAGTAATTATTCGTATTTCGTGTGCGATGAGTATCTTGGTCGCTTGCTTATCCGTCGGCATCATCGAGCAACTCCTCGATCGGGATACCCAACGCGGTTTTGACCCGATCTGGCATCTTGGGTTTGAGCCACGAACGCAGCCAGACGCTCTCGATGACGATCGACGCACGCACAACATGCTCGTCGCCGTAGTAATACCCTTGCTCAAGATCGCCCCACACATCGACCTGATCGAGATCAACATCGATCACAGTCATGTAGTTGGTCTTGCCGAGGGCATCAATAAACCTGGGCAGGTCTTTCGACGAAGCGACAATCACCATCTCGATGGTCCGCACATCAAAGGCGCTCTGCGGGCCGCCTCCGACTCTGCCGGTGAACGGAGCATCTGAATCATCTGCCCCGCTCACTTGGCTTTGAGTACCCGATGAGCCCTGGGGGTCGCGTTGCCCACCGCCGCCGGAGTATCTCTGCGTGTCATCGGGCACCGATGCCGAGGCCTGTTCGCCGAGCGTGAGTTTCGAGAGCCGAATCTGCTCGACCCGCTTGACCGGTGCATCGGGCACCGCCATCGCGCCCGAAACCGGGTTCGAGTTTGCCAGCGCCACCGCATCGAGCACATCCGAAACCAGCCAATAGTCCCAGAGCCAGTTGAAGACCACCGCCTCATCAATCGTGCTCAACAAGGGCACCTTTGACGGAATCACCGAATACTCCGACGACTTTGCCCGGCTGCCTACTCGCCCGCCGGTTGTCTGGGTGGTCTGATCCACAAACGCGTCTGTCGAGCAGTAGAAAGTCAGCGCCTTGGCCCGCCCGATGTATTCGCCAAGCCGACGCGCGCTCAGATTTTTGGTCATCTCCTCGATCTGGATCGGGGTCATCTTCCCATCGGCGCTCGCGTTCTGATACCGCTGTTCTTCGCGGGTCTTGAGTTCTTCAAGCGTCAGCACAAGCGTCTCGGCATCCATCGGCGAGCCCGCGTTGAGCCGCTGAAGCTTGCGTTGATAGACCGAAGAGGTCGAGATCGTGCCCGCGATCGCCTCGGCCATCTCACGCCCGAGGCGCTTCTGCGTCCGGTCATCAGGAGCCTTGGGCAAAATCCCCTCGACCAACTCGACATGATGCCCGCGATTGAACTCCGTCCCCCGGTCAACGACTTCTTGCACCTGCTCTTCGCGTTCTTCTTTTCGCTCTTTGTAGAACCGAGTCACGACCTGATTGGGCGCGCGTGTCTCGGAGAGGTCTTCCTCTCCCGCGAGCACCGAAGGCAACGAATAGTTCACCTTCCCCGCCGAGGTGATCTTGCGCTGCTCACCTTTATAAGCCGAATCCGCCTGATCGTGCACCTTGGCGTTCCACTTGCCCGAGAAAATAAGCCCCGTCGGCAGCACCGCCAACATCAGCACCACCGAGATGACCACCACAAGGTTGCCCTTCACAAAGTCAAGTATCTTATTCATGAGTCATCTCCGCTCTGCGCACTGTCCATCGGATCAAGCACCGCATACCAAGTCAAAGTAATCGTCGTCTTCGCCGACTCTGTCTCATCCCCAGCCGTCGGGCGGGCAATCGGAGCAAGCGAATCAAGCCCCTTGCCCCCGCCAGTACCAAAGCCTTGCGTTGGACGGGTCGTCGGGATCAAAGCCCCGCCGCCTCGGGTTCCCCCGCCGCCTGTACGAATCCCATTGACCCCATCAACCTCCCAAGGCTCACGCTTCGAGACCACAAGCGTGTACATCGTGTCATCACGCGCGATCTGATCCCGCAGGATCGGATCGACATGATCGAGCATAAACACACCCACATCGGCGAGCGGAATCTCGAACCGCGCCTGAATCTTGATATGCCGCTTGCCCGTAATCTTCGCGATCTCCGGATCAACCCCTGTCCCAGGCCTCCCGCCGGTTTGCTGCACCTGCCCGCCGGGAACCCCGGCCGAACCGCCTTGCACATAATCAGTCGACAAACTCAAAAGCGTCATCGGCTGCGTATCGGCAAACGACTCCGCGAGCCGCTCGTCTGTCGCTGCCGCCGCCATCGCGCTCGCGTTGACCTTCGAGATCAACACCGAAGCATCATCCAGAATCTGCGAATACAACGCCCGTCCGTCGAGCAACCCAACAATCTCAGCACCCGCCAGATTGGGCGTCGCGTCATCGGTCACCCCTGCCTCGCGGGCCTCGTCCTTCAAAAGCCCCGCCTCACGCGCGACCTGCGAGAGCACCGTGGGCCTATCCGCACCCTCAAACGCTGACGAATCCAACAGCGGGCGGATAAACATCGCCCCCGCCGTCGCCGCTGCCAAACCCGCAGCCGCGGCGAAGTAAGGCACCTTCTTCTTCCACATCGCCGTCTTAATCACCTGCACAGGCATCAGGTTCGCCTGCATCGGTGCATGTTCGAACGCCTGCAAGACACATCCATACGCTGTCGCCAGATTAAAACTCGCCGCCTGGAACTCGCCCGCACGCGGATCATCCACCGAAATCTTCTTAAACTGCTCCAAACGGTACACATCAAGCTGCAACTGCTGCTTGAGGTACTTCCGCAACCCCGGCAGCCGGAAAGTAGACCCAAGCCCCACCAATCGCTTCAAGTCCGCATCGGGATGCACCGACTGGTAAAAGCCAATCGAACGCTGAATCTCTTGCACGATATCACTAAACACCGGACGCATCGCCTGGAACACATGCCTTGCATGCTTGGACTGCTCCGCCTCACGCTTGAGCTTCTCAGCCTTGGAATAGCTGAGTTTGAACGAGTTGACCAGTGCTTCAGTAAACTGATGCCCACCGATCGGGAAGGTCCGCACCCACACCCGACCCGCTTCAGCGATAATCAGATCCGTCGCGACCGTCCCGATATCGAGCACAATCGTCCCGGGTGTGTCATTGGTAAACCCGAGATCAACCGCCAGCGCGTTGTACGCCGCGATCGGCGAGAGCGTCACGGTGTCAGGGGTCAATCCCACATCGTGAAGCATCGAAAGTTGCTCCATGATCCGCTGACGCGTCACCGCAAAGATCCCCACCTCCACATCGGGTGAGTCGGGCGAAACAAAGGTCTGGTAGTCCCACTCAACCTCCTCAAGAGGGAACGGGATCTGCTGGACCGCTTCAAACTTGACAATATCAGGCACCTTCTTCGGCTCAACCGGAGGCAGCTTGGCAAACCTTGCAAAGCTCTGATGCCCGGGCAAAGACACCGCGATCCGGGCATTGCTCAGATCATGCTGATTCACCAGCGTCCCCAAAGCCACCCGCATCGCATCGCCCTGGTCAAGATCAGGCGTCGAGAGCACCTTGGGATGCTGAATCACCGCAAAGTCGGCCACCTTGAACTCGGCACCATCATGCTCGAGCTTGAGCGCCTTGATCGCGCCAAACCCCATCTCGATGCCCCAGCATACATTTGAAGAACCCATAAAAGCCATACCTCCGAGCATCCCAATCCGTAAACCGGACGCTCAATTCAGAGACTCAAAAACCAAAAAAACAACCCATCACGCCCAATCGCCAAAGCCAAGCCCCAGCAACACGGGACGCTATGGTATTCAACGAACACCCCGCACGCAACGATACGACGCCCCTGCTATCGAGTTCCACCGACAATCCCGGTTGTGACACGCCTGTGACACAACCAAACCCCTTGCTGACTCACCCTTATCTACTGATAAAACGCCAGCGACGCCGACGACACAAACGCTGTCCCCTGCGGGTCCATCGCAGCAGCATAGTTGAGCAGATCAATCCGATTCGGCTCCACCGCCCGCATCATCGCCGAGATATTCCCGATCGAGCACCATCGCGTCGGATTCTGCTGCCACGCCATCGAACCGATCAGATCATCCATCCGGTTCTCCACAATCATCTTCAACATCTCCTGATCGTGCGTCGCCACCTGCGTCCGAAACGCCCCAGCCTCCTCAGAATCGCCCGCGAGCACCTGCTGATCCCCGAACGCAGGCCCAACATGGCTCAGATCCGCCGAACTCACGATCAGCGTCTTGCCGGGCAGCTGGCGAAGCGTCGTTTTCAACGCTTCGACAAAGGCATCGAGCCCGAGCCCATCCTCGTCATACCCCTCGCCATTATTCACCGTCGGATCATGAATCAACGCCCCGAACACCTTGGGATACGCCCCGGCATCGTCAGCCCCAAATACATGCTGAATCCACGGGATATGCAACTCGATCGAGTGCTCATTCTCATGGTCATACCGGTTCGCGAGCAGTTTTTCAGCATCGGAAGGCCCCAAAGCCGCCTTGAGCGACTCCAAAAGCTCCGAATCAAGCCCGCACACCCCCATCGGGGACTCATATCCCTTATCACACCCACACACCCCCGTCGCCTGCCCGAAGTGGTTTGTCCCCAGGATCACGATCCGATCCGGGCGATCCACAACCCGAAGCCGACCATAAGTATGCCCGTAGTTCATCCATCCACGCATATAATCCAGATGCGGCGCGATCACCGCTGCCGGGAGCGCGTCAAAGCTCGTTTTTTCCGCATCCTTGAGCGATTCATCAATCCAGACATCAAACTGCTTGCCCAGCTCCGCGCCCCCAAGCTCGGCCTTCTGCGCATCGCTTGCATCTTCGCCAACCGCCCGAGCGACCAGCATATCGGCCATCTGAGCCGTCGAACCCGGAGGCAGCGTGTCTGAGCCATCAAACGCATCGCGCATCTTCTGGGCCAACTCCTCAAAGGTCGGCCCAAAGATCAATCCCGCATCATCGAGCTGGGCGACGAGCTGCTCAAGCATCGGGCGTTCGAGCCCATTGCCCGCTTCGGACACAATCTGGTCGATATTCCGCGTCCCGTCCATCATGGGCAGCACCGTCTGAAAAGCCGGGTGCGTCACGACCATCTTCGCCGAGATCTGCTGGGCATCAGCCAACCCGAGCATCGTCGCCTTCTCGCCATTGGGCGTATTGACCGGCACGGGCACCCCGCGGATCTTCCGCAGCTTGGGCATATCCTGATGCGATGCACCAGAATCAAAGACGGGCGGGTTCTGTGAGGGGGGTTGATTATCAGCGGGCTGGTCGGCTTGATGGTCAGACATGGCGGCTCCTGAACGGAAACAATGAACAGAATTGTACTTACGGCCCAATACTGTAGGGGCATCACTGGACGAAATGATTCAGCATGCTAAACTTGTCGTCCCGATCCGAATTGGTTGGGCTCAGAGAAATACAGACAAAGGACCGGGTCATGATCGACACACTCAACGCAGGCGACACCATCAAGTGCACCATCAACAAGGTGCCTCAAAACAAAGCAGCATGCGATACCATCGAACGCATGATGCGCCGTGACCCAGACATCAAACGCTCACTCGCCCGAGCACAGCGCATGCGTCGCCAACGCATGCACGCCTACATCCGAGGCGGCCGGCTCTGGTACTCCCGCGAAAAAGCCGCCCGCATCGCTATGTGCGAGCAAGGCAACGCGTGGTCGATGCGCTTCACCCACGACATCACCCCAGACCTCTCCTCGATCGAGAAGTACCTCTCGCTCGAAAAGGCCTAAGCGACCTCCCAAATCATCGAATTACAAGGCCCGATCAGCCTACGCCGATCGGGCTTTTCTTTGCGCGCTCAATAGCGATTCGATCGCATACGCTTATGATTGAAGTCCGAACCCGCCACGCACTCAATCAGAGAGGCCCATGCCATGAAACCCTCAGCACCGCGAATCGCCCTCGCCGCCCTTGCATTCGTCATCCCAAGTTTGCTCATCAGCTGCTCGAAGACCAATCCCGAATCCCCCCCCACCGACACCGCACCAACCCCCACCCCCGACATCTACGCAGACCTCCTCGCCGAGATCAAACAGCTCCCCATCGAAAACGACCCGAGCACCGCCCTGCGCCTGCGCCACCAACCCATCCCCACCTTCAAAGACAGCACCGGGGAAGTCATCGGGATGAAGTCCATGACCATGGAGTTCCCCCCCGCCGAGGGGCTCTCCCTCGCAGGCTTGAATATCAACGACAAAGTCCGCTTCACCTTCGAGATCGTTTGGGATGATTCGATCCCCTCTTGGGCCGTTACCAAAATCGAAAAAATCGACCCCGCCACCAAGATCGACTTCACCGCCCCATAACCCCCGCCCTCTTTGCTCCCCTCCTTGCTCTTCTTGCCCCTCCCTGCGCGGGTGCCCCGTCGGAGCCGTCTTCGGCTCCTTCGGGCTCTGTCTCGTTCGCGTTATATTCCAAAGTTCGATCCCGAAGGAGGATAAGAATCCTCCGTCGGGGCACCCAGATGAACAGGCAGACAGAGCCGCGGCCTCAACCCTCAACATAAAAAAACCCGGCACCCAGCCGTGAGGCCGAGCGCCGAGTCTCGTGGGGGTCATCAATTACCAACAAGGGGCCGGTAGACAGCAGAACCCGTGACGGGCGCTGCTGGAGAGAAAGTTGTATTCCTTCGATGGACATCGACGAGACCTGCCGATGCCTTTGGTCATCACCCAACTATTCGCACAAATCAAATCAGAGGTTCCAAGCACAATCCGATTTTTTTATCTTTTTTCACACGCTCGAAAACGCCAACGCTGACATACACAAGCGTCCATCAACCAACCCCGCCCCCGAACCGATTATTCCGAATCCGCCTTCAATTTTTCTACAACCTGCGTCAAATCGGACCATACCTTCTGACGATTCTCCTGCGTGTACGATCGCAGCAGATACGCCGGGTGATAGGTCGCCATGATCTCGATCGTTGACCCCGATTCACCATCTCCCAACATCCCCTCGGGCATCGGATGCCAGCGCCCACGCAGCGATCGCATCGGGCTCGATGAGCCGAGCAATACCTGCGATGCGCTGAGCCCGAGCGCCACAATCACCCTCGGGTTCACGATCCGGATCTGCTCCACCAAGTACGGCTTGCACAACGCGGCCTCCTGAGCGGTCGGCGTCGCGTTGCCCGTCGGGCGCGTCTTGAGCACATTGGTGATATACACCGTCTCACGCGAAAACCCCATCGCCCCGATCATCTTTTCGAGCAACTGACCCGCCGCCCCAACAAACGGCCGTCCTGTGCGGTCTTCCTCCTCGCCGGGCGCTTCGCCGATGAACATCAGATCCGCCTGCGGGTCGCCTTCGCCGAAGACGATCTTGGTAAACGCTGTATTGAACCCGCGGTGAGGCGACTCCTGAACATACTTCGCTTGCAACGCATCGAGTTGTTCCTGTGCCCCCGCGATGGAGCCGTAGACCGATCGCAACGCTTCGCGTCCGATGGGCTCGGATTCGGGTGCGGATTCGGGTTCGGATTCGGATGTGGGTGTGGGTGTGGATGCAGGCTGAGATTCAATCGTCGGCACCAAAGCACTCGGCACCTCGCCCAAAGGCAAAAAATCCACCCCCATCAACGAGGCGGTCTTGGCATGCTGGGCTATCAATCTACGGGCATCATCACTCATCAACAGATGGTAGCCATCACTGATTCAAAACGCTCACCCATCGCTGGGCACGGATTCCGAAGCATCATCAATCACATCGGTTGCTTCATCCGCTGCATCGTGCGATTCATTCATCGCATCATCAATGATCTTCTGCGTCTCTTCGTCATATTCGGGCTCGCGTCCACGCTCTTCGTGATCGCCATCGTGATCTACATGCCCTGCGCCGGTTGCCTTGATCTCAGGCATCTTCGATCCGCCAAGGAAATCAGGCAAGAATGCCCCCGCGACCGAACCAACGATCAGCCCCAGGATCAACCCGGGGAGAAAGGCGTGCGAAAAGCTGCTGTTAGATTGCCCGCCCGAGTTGCCATTTGAGTTGCTGTTGCCCATCGAAAGTTGCTCCCACAGACCCGGCACCAACGCCGAGCAGAACCAGATCGCCCGGGATCTCCACGAAAGATCAACCACAGGCCGAATCGTCCAGATCGGTCATCCGGGCAAACGCCCTTGACCATCCCACCAACGAGTATACAACAAATTCACAATACACGCCCCGATTCATCCCAAATCGGCAAGATTAGCCCATCCGACGCATCCGCCACGCCCACCGGGCATACCCGAGCCCATCAACGATCATCCCACGCATCCCTGCTGGGTGACGCCCATCGGGGAACGCCGTCGCCACCCGCCATTGCCAATATCGTCCGCCAAACCGGAGCTTTGACACCCATGCCAGCGAGATCAGCACCCAGATCGCACCGATCCAACCAAAGATCATCCGCATCGTTTCTCCTGACTATGCCGATTCGCTCTCGGATTGGCTCTTGGATTGGCCGAGCCGACGATGTTCCTGGGCGTACCACTGCACCGTCGACGCGAGCCCCACTTCAAGGCTCGTGCTCGGCTCATACCCGATCAACGCCTTGGCCGCCTCCACATTCGACACCGAATCGCGCACCTCACCCACCCGTTCGGGTTGATAGTCCAATCCGATCTCCTGCGTCTCCAATATCTTGGCGATCATGGCTGCGAGTTCGTTGATCGAGGTCCGGACCCCCGCGCCGATATTGACCACCCCACCGCCCAAAGCCCCGTCGGCGAGTGCTGCGAGCAGATTCGCACTCACCGCATTGGACACATGCGTGAAATCCCGTGTCTGCCCGCCATCGCCAAAGATCGTGGGCTCTTTGGCATCGAGATACCGCGTCACAAACGCCGGGATCACCGCCGCATATGCCGAATCCGCCGCCTGGCGCGATCCAAAGATATTGAAATACCGCAGCGAAACCGTATCCACCCCATAACACGCCGCCCAGGTCCGCATCAGCGATTCTCCCGCAAGCTTGCTCGCCGCGTACGGCGACTCGGGCTCTGGAGCCATCGTCTCAAACTTAGGCAACGCCGGGTTGTTCCCATACGCGCTCGACGAAGCCGAATACACCACCCGCTCGACCCCGGCCTTCTGGGCCGCCATCAGCACCCGCATCGTCCCCGTCGCGTTGACCGTCCATGCCCGCCCGGGCTCCTCGATCGACATCGGCACCGAGCCCATCGCTGCCAGATGAAACACCGTCTGCGCATCCTCAGCCGCCGAGCCCATCGCCCCCGCGTCGAGAATACTGCCTTGAATAAACCGCACCTGATCCGGAGCCCGATCCATCGCCGATGCGATCTGCTCCGCCGACGAGTTCGAGAGATCATCGATCACCGTCACCATCGCGCCCAGCGCCACGAGCACATCAACGAGGTGCCCGCCGATGAACCCTGCGCCGCCGGTGACACAGACGCGTCGATCCTTCATTGCCGGCGCGATCCGGTCATGATCGTGCGAAGAGAGCTGTATTGATGATGAACTCATGGGCACAAGTCTAGGGCCTCACTGCCTCAGATCGATAGCCGGGCAAAAACCACCCGTATTTTCACCCAAACAGCCCCCCGAACCCCGCTATGGACACCCCGCTGCCAATACGGAAAGAAATGCGCTGATATCGAAGAAATCAAACACCCCGTCCCCGGTCAGATCAGCACTGGGGTTCCCATCGCCAAACGCCGCCAAGAACGCGGAAACATCGAAGAAGTTGAGCGTGCCATCCCCGTTAATATCCGCCACGCAATCGGGCGCGTTGATCGTCGCTGCGGACTCTGCGCGGATCGGATCGCCCCCAACCGAATGGACCAACGACACCCGGATCGGATATTCCCCCGCCTCGACCGCGCCCGTGTCCCACTGTGCAAGCACCCCCACCCCGACCTGCGTGGTGGCTTGCTCGATCATGATCCATCCCTGGTCGCTGAGATATTCGACATCATACGAGACAAACGCGAACGGGCTTGCCGGGCCGACGATCATCTTGGCCGATCCGGTGATGGGGACCACCTCGCTGCGCACCGCGATGAGCGGATTCACCCCGACAAGGAAGATGGTCCCCGAGTCCTTCGCCCGAGGCTCGCCAAAGGTTGTCGAGTTATACAACGCCACGATCGAATCCCCCGTGGCATCAATCGCCGGGCTCATAAACGACGAACTCGCCGCGACAAACACCGAACCCCCATTCACCGTCACCCCCGTCAAACTCAAGGATTGAAGAAAGAACATCTGCCCCTGTTCCGAAGTCTCGATATGCCCCCCGGTCCCATCACAGATCGATTGAAGCACCGTGACGACCGATTCATCGGAAGCGAAGATCTCCCCGAAGATACAGCTCTGCACACGCAGATCGGTCTGCCCACGCGCATACAGGTTCCAGGTCTGCACCGTCGAGTTGACAAACCGCGTCTGAATCCCGCCCCAGCTGAAGCTCGAATCCGTCATTGTCATCCCGTTGGTCAACCCGTTGATCTCGACCGTGTCATCGTTCTCGAAGATACTCCCCGCAGCGCGCACCTGCGAATCTCGGATGGTTGCGCTCGATCCATCGCGGGCCATCAAGGCCCACATCGTCCCGGTGCAGTCCTCGATCCGCGTCGTATACGGGATGCCCGTTGCCCAAGGCGTTGATCCATTGAGCTCAAAGAGCGCTACATCCCCCGCAGAAGGCAGCGTCGTATCCACCACCGCCCCGTCGGGGAGTGTCAGCCAGAACAGCACCGTCTCACACCGCACCAGCGAGAGCGCCGAAGCATCGAGCTGCAAGAACTCACCCGCGTTGGTGACATCACTGAGCGAAACATCCGCGCCGATAAACATCGCCCAGGTCGCAAACCCGTTAGTGACCTCGACCCCTTCCCAGACCACCGAAGCGAGCACCGCCATCGAAAATGAATACCCGTCGCCATCGACCACCCCACCGAGGAGTTCGAGCGAGCCCTGATCCCAGACCAGAATCTGCGATTCGTAGTCATAAGTCTGTTCTAGCTCGATCCGCCCGCCCGTGCTCACGAGCGCTCCAGTATCAAAGATTTCGATCGTTCCCGCGACATCGAGCGTGCCCGTTGGCGAAATCTCCACGCGCCCATCGCCGATGATCTGCAAATCGCCTTGGATCCTCACCGTCCCCGAGACCACCAAGACCTCGCCGGGCGTATCGCCGATGACCATCCCGACGCCCGCAACGCCCTCTTGCCCAGTTTCAAAGTCACCAACCTCCGCGCGCCCTTGCGACCCGACGATGAGCCGATAGACATCCCTCGACACCTCGAACTGATCCTCAGGATCAACTGCGCCAAAGAGCACCGGAGTCAAAAAACCAAGCGAGAGCGTCGCCAGAGACACGATCAGGGAATGGGCAGCGTTGTTCATGATGCCCGGTTCTTGGGAATACATCGCCCGCAATTACCCGCTTTCCAATCCATCTCAGAACTGAAACCGAACCCCAACCCCGACAATAAAATCCCGCTCGGCTCGGCTGTCGAGCTCCTGCCACACCGGAACCTGCACCGTCGCCTCGATGATCCACCGCTGGGTGACATACTGAATCCCGGGCGATAAAAACAACTCGTTGTCGTTGTTGGTCTCGAAATATCCATTGAGTTCGATCCCGCCGAAGAGGGCGGTCGGATTCTGCGATGCATAAGTCTTTGGCGTCAACCGATACGAATACGCCAGATCATACTTCAACACATCCGCGTTGCTCGCCTCATCGCCCGTATTGAACTTCCAGACCCCATCGACACTCACCGCATGGCGATCATTGATATACGAATACACCCCGCCGACGATCGGATCGATCGAATCCGACCCAAACGCATCACTCCCCGTGGGCAGCTCGAACCCCGCGATGAGATCGAGCCTCGCCGTGCTCGTCGGGGCGAAGTCATTGCGAGCGATGCGATACTTCATCAGCACCTTCATATCCCCGAGCCCCGCATCCGTCGAGCCGATGCCCGTCGTCGTGTTGTCAATCTCGCGCGAGAGCACCAATGGCGTATCGAGTATCAGCGTCACCTTCTCGGTCAGCCCATAGACCAAAGTCGTGATCGAAGTGAGCTGCTCGATTTCGAGTTCACCCATCGCTGACGAATAATCCCCCTGCACATAGCGCAGCTGCTGGCGCACGATCCACTCGCCCCGGGCAGGCTGGAGCGCGACATTCGAGTTGATCGGTGCCTGTGCCGATGCACCGCCTGCGCATGCACCGAGCACAAGCAACACGACTATCGCCCCTCTCCAAGCGGAAAAAACACATCGGATCATCGCGGCATCTCGATCTGGTCAAGCGTAAACCCGCTCGCCTTGACCGCCGACACCAGATCCGCCTCCGATGCGGGGTCTCCCTCAGCGAGCAGCACGCGCACCCGTCCCGTCGCGAGTTCCACAGCCACGCGCTCCACGCCGACAACCTGAGTCAGCTGGGACTCGACATTCTGCACACAGAACGGGCAAGGCATCCCCAGCACCACCAGTTCGGCGGTGCGATCGCCGACAAACGCGGGATCATCGACACTGCTCAGGTTCGTGGATTCATCATCAACCGTGGGCGTGCTCTGACACCCCGCTGCGCCAACCGTCGGCAACCCAATCAACGAAACCACCGACAACGACTTGAGTATCTTCTTCAACATGAAAGTTCTCCTTAAGAATCCTGAAGTTTTCTCGCCCACTCGGGCACATCACCATCAATCTATCGGCAACACGCCGGCAAAGCCGCGACACGCTCGCCATCGACACGCTGCTCAAGCGGGCACAAATCCTTGCACACCAGTTCGCCGGTCTTTGGACACACCACCATCCCGGGGCAATCGTCCCGATCCTGCGAATACACCATCGAAACCTGCTGCTCCTCGCCCTGTGCCCCGAGCGGGCACTGATCCTTGCACACCAACTCGCCCGTCTGCGGGCAGACGATCTTGCCCGGGCAATCATCGCGCTGCGTCGCCACGGCCGTCGCGCACCCGCCGATGGCCAACCCCGCCCCCAAGAGCAACGCCACGGGCAACACGCTGCCAAATATTCGAGCCTGCATAGTTTGATTCATCATTTCGGGTCTCCTTTTCGAGTTCCGTTAGCCAGTCCCACACGCTGTACGCCAGCACATGTTTCCGTCTCAAGAACCATTATCGACCACGAACCATGGTGCAAGGTCAAGGGCGTTTTGATGACTTTGTGCAATTTTTTTCGTTGGACGACTCGAGCCCGACAAGCACCGCGCATTTGCCCGAACGCTGGGTACATCGGCAGGCCTCATGCCATTGCCCGAGCATCACTTCCACCCGGCGCAGGTGCTCGATCTGCTCGCGCACCTCGCCGAGCCTTGCCGAGATCAACCCCTGGACCTCATCGCAGGGCGCTTGCTGATCGCCTTTGAGTTCGAGCAGTTCCGCAATATCCCCAAGCGTGAACCCCGCCCCCTGGGCAGCCCGGATAAACCCGAGCCGATCCAACGCTTCGCTGTCGTAGAGCCGATAGTTCCCCCCCGATCTCGCCATCGGCATCACCAACCCTCGGCGTTCGTAATACCGAACCGTCGAAGTGGGCACTTCCACCGCCTTGGCGAGTTGTCCGATCGTGTAGGTCTTCATGGTGTGGATCATACAGGTCTCTACAACCTGAAACCACGCTTCAATGTTTCGGCCTATCAAACTTTCTTCTCAGAATATGAAAAAACGCCCCTCCAGGGGCGTTTCGTGCTCAAAGAACAGCATGTTGGCCATACCTACAGCGAACACCCCGCGCCGAAATCACTCAAGAACGCCGACACATCGAAGAAGTTGAAGAACCCGTCGTTATTGATATCCGCGATCGGATCCATCGCCCCGAACGCTGTGAGGAAGGCAGAGACATCGAAGAAGTTGAGCACGCCATCAAGATTCTGATCCGAGAGACAGGTCTGCCCAACAATCACTTCGGTGCCGGTGTTGAGCACCCGCGTCACAAAGCCGGCTCCGGGTGCAGGCACATTGATGGTGTCAAACTCACCCGTGATCTCCGAGCCTGTCATGATCGTGCGTGCCCAGAACCCTGCTGGTACGAACGCATCGACGAACTCCACTTCGAGCGAGCCGCCCAAGGCGATTGTTGAAGAACTCGCAAGCAGATCACCCCCCAGGTCATTCACTTGCGCCTCGAATGTTGACGATGCGGTCATCGCGATGGGCTGCGAAGCCGACATCGTCCCCAACCCGAGCCCCGGTGCGATGGTGCCATCATTGACCAGATCAATCGCGATCTGCCCGATCCCCTCGAGCCGTTGCTCGGCCCCGATCCCCCCGCTGCTCACCCCCGCGCCGGGAAGGAGCCTTGCCCGGGATGCACTCGAGTTGAGCCGGATCGTCCCGCTGCCACCAAGGGTCATTTCCTCATCCCATCGCAGCTGCGTCGCGCTCACATTCCCAGTCTCATTGACCACGATCAACCCATTGTTGAGCGTCCCAAAGGTAATCCCAAGCGTTGAAGCGTTGGGAATATTGAGTAATCCAGAGAAGTTCACCCCATCGAGCACACTGATCGAATCAACCGAAACATCCGCCCCGCCCGTTGCGCTGAGGAACCCGCCCGAGATCGTCGTCCCGAGGAGTTCGATCTCCGAGCCCGCACCGTCAGCCATGATCTGCCCGCTGGGCCCTTGTGTCAAAGCGATGCTATTGAACTCAAGAATCGAATCGTTATTGGCCTGGATCGTCGCGTTGTTGGTCTTGTCATTGGCTGTAAACCGGATCTCGCCTGCGAGCACATCGGAATCAATCAACCCATTGTTGACCATGCTCGCCTCGATCCGCCCTTGCCCGTGGATTGTTTGTGTAGGGCTCATGGTCACCGTCTGTTTCGGAACCGTCTGAATGCGGGCTCGCGCATCTGAAGAACTCAGCTTGATCGACCCGGTACCCATGACCGTCATCGAATCATTGAACACCAACTGTGTCGCCGACACATTGCCCGTTGGGTTGATCTCGATCACGCCGTTGTTCGAGAGCGAACCCCCAACCGTGAGTGTCACGGCGTTGGGCACATTGATCGCCCCGCTGAGTGCCACATCATTGAGCGTGCTCGATGCATCAATCGTGACATCCGCCCCGGCAGCCGCCGAAACCGTCCCGCCGAGGATGGTGGCGCCCAGCAGTTCGATCTGTGATCCGGCATCGCTCGCCGAAAGCGCTCCGCCGCCGCTCTGATCGATCGTAATGGAGTTGACCTCGACTGTCGTCGCGTTCACCGCTTCGATCGTCGCGTTGTTCACTTTCGGGTTGGCTGTCAACCGAATCTCACCCGTGTCTGCCCGGATCAATCCGTTATTGACCAGATCGGCTTCGATCCGACCAAATCCGCGGATGGTTTGCGTCGTGGGAATCGTCAACACCGCCCCAACCCCGGTCTGGATCCGCGCCCGTGCATCCGAAGAGTTGAGCACGATCTCGCCGGTCCCACCGAGCGTCATCGTATCATTGAAAACGATCTGGGTCGCTGACACATTCCCTGTCGGGTTCACTGTCATCGTGCCGTTGTTGGTGAGTGCATTGGCGATCGAAAGCGTCACCGCGTTCTGGACATCGAGATCACCCGAAAAACTCACCGAATCGAGCGTGCTCGAGTTGTCAATACTCACATCTGCCCCGTTGAGTGAGCGGAGGGTTCCACCCACAATGGTTGAACTCAGGAGTTCGATCTGCGATCCAACCCCATCAGCCTGTATCACACCCGCCCCGCCCTGGCTGATGTTGACACCGTTGAACTCGATCACCGAACCACCGATCGCCTCCATGGTGCCGTTGTTGACTTTGTCGTTGGTTAGCATCCTGATTTCTGCTGTATCTGAACTGATCAATCCATTATTGACCATGCTCGCTTCGACCCGCCCTTGACCCCGAATCGTAATCATCGGGTTCATGGTGACTGTCTGGCCAGGGGTCGTTGTGATTCTCGCGCGTGATTCTGGCGACGCGAGCACGAAAGTCCCGTCGCCAGCCACCGTCATCGTGTTAAAAAACAAAATTTGTGTCGCAGATATATTGCCAGTCGGATTCACGGTCATCGTGCCATTGTTGGTCAATGCGTTTTCGATCCTGAGTGTCACCGAGTTCTCAACAGCGAGATCGCCTGAAAAATTCACCGAATCGAGCGTGCTTGAACCCGCGATTGAAACATCTCCGCCAGCAATCGTGGTCAATGCACCTCCAACAACTTCTGAACCATTGATCAACACTGTTGATCCCACGCCATCCGCACGGATAACTCCAAGAAGCCCCTGAGGCACAGTGATTCCTGTAATCCGCAACTCAGAACCATTGACGGCTTCGAAAATATTGTTGTTCGCTTTGTCATTCGTGAGCAGTGTCATCATGAATCCTGGGCCTACATCGGATGACACGGTGCCGTCGTTGATCATCGCTCCTTCGATTTGTCCTTGCCCATGAATCGTGTGCCCGCTGCCTTGTGTGAAGGTGAACCCGGCTCCGGTTTGAATGCGGGCTCGAGAGGTCGGCGCATTGAGCAGGATCGAGCCTGATCCAGTGAGCATCGAGTTGGCATCGAAGCGAAGCGTTGTCGCCGAGACATTGCCCGTGAAGTTCACCGAAACCGAACCATCGTTGAAGAAATCCCCCACAATCACCATCGTGGTCGCGTTGCCGGTATTGAGCACGATTCCCGGATTCGAAATGGTCAACGACGCCATCGACTGACTCAAAGGCATCGTCACCGTGTAGCCGGTGGGATGCCCGAGGATCGCCGCGTCTAAGAAGGTCGGCGCGAACCCTGTGTTCCAGTTGGCCCCCACATTCCAATCGCCGTTCACTGGGCTGAGCCAACTCGTCGCCCCGCCAGCATGGGCCATCAACGAGCCAATAGACACAACACCCAATCCGATTTTCATACACTTCTTCATCGCGCTCCCTTTCTCGTAGATGTAGTTCATCGTGCGGATGCGTCAAAGTGCGCCCACACGACACCCTCTCCAACCCGGCATCGCCGGATTGTTGATTCTTCAATTTAGCACATCGGACGAAAGTCCCATATATAATTTATCCCGATTTCGACGGGAAAATACTGATTATTTGATCTGAATTGCCGAACTCTTCACGAACGAACTATGGCTGTTTCGCCCATGAATCCCGCAATGAAGCCGTCCGGTTGAACACGATCTTCGTCGCTGTTGATTCCGAGTCTACACAGAAATACCCGGTCCGCTCGAACTGGAATCGGCGGATGCCGTCGGGCCACTCGGGTTCATCGTTGCTGCGCTCGACCAAGCCGGGCTCGATCTTGGCGTTGGTGATGATCTTGAGAGAATCCGGGTTGAGATCATCGAGGTGATCGCCGGTCTTCTTGCCGGGTCGCTGGGCCATATACAGCCGATCAAACAACCGAACCTGTGCATCGACCGCATCATTCACATTGACCCAGTGGATCGTCCCCTTGACCTTGCGCACCTTGCCCTCTTCGTCGGCGGGCGGGTTGTTGCCGCCTTTGGTCAATGGGTCATAGGTGCAATGCACCTCGGTGATGTTTCCATCGCTGTCGGCTTTGTAATCATGACACTTGACCCAATACCCGCACCGCAATCGAACCTCGCGCCCGAGCCCGAGCCGAAAGAACTTTTTGGGCGGGTCGATCATGAAATCGTCGCGCTCGATCCAGAGTTCGCTCGCGAAGTTGATCGGGCGGGTGCCCATCGACTCATCCTTGGGATGGTTCGCCGCCTCCATGACCTCGACGCGATCGGCATCTCCATGCTCGCCCCAGTTGGTAATCACGAGTTTGATCGGATCGAGCACCGCCATTCGGCGAGGTGCCCGCTCGTTGAGGTCTTCGCGGACCATGTTCTCCAATCGCGAGAAATCGACCATCGCGTTGAACTTGGTGATTCCCACATCCTCAGCGAGTTTCCAGAACGATTCGGGTGTGTACCCCCGTCGGCGGAACCCCGCAACGGTAATCATCCGCGGATCGTCCCACCCGTTGACATGGTTTTCCTCGACCAACTGACGCATGAAGCGTTTGGACATGTTGGTGTATGAGAGGAAGAGCCGGGAGAACTCAATCTGCTGGGGGTGGTGGATGTGCTCGTCATCGTTTCGCCCTTGATTAATCGCGTCGATGAACCAGTCGTAGAGCGGGCGGTGGTCCTCGAACTCGAGGGTGCACAATGAATGCGTGACGCCTTCGATTGAATCTTCGAGCCCATGGGCCCAGTCGTACATCGGATAGATATGCCAGGTATCACCCGTGCGGTGGTGAGGCGTGTTGACAATCCGGTAGATCAATGGATCGCGGAGGTTCATATTGGGCGAGTTCATGTCGATCTTCGCGCGGAGCACCCGCGAGCCGTTCTCGAACTCGCCGGCTTTCATGCGTGCGAAGAGATCGAGATTCTCTTCGACGCTTCGATTGCGGAACGGTGATTCCTTGCCGCCGTCTTTGAGGTTGCCTCTGCCTGCGCGGATGTCTTCGACGCTCTGATCGTCAACATAGGCGAGTCCTTTTTCGATCAGTTCGATGGCCCATGCGTACATCTGATCGAAATAGTCCGAAGCGAACTTCGCTTGGCCTTCCCAGGTCGCGCCGAGCCATTCGAGATCGTGCTTGATGGAATCGACGAACTCTTGTTCTTCTTTGGCTGGGTTGGTATCGTCGAAGCGGAGGAAGAACTTGCCGCCGTATTCGCGGGCGAGCCCGCAGGAGAGGCAGATTGCTTTGGTGTGTCCCAGATGGAGGTACCCGTTGGGCTCGGGGGGGAATCTGGTCTTCACGACCGTGCGATCGCCCGGCGGGCCCCACTTGCCCGCTTCGATGTCGGCATCGATGATCTGCTGGATGAAATGGCGTGATTCGGTCAGTTCGGATGATTCGGTCATTTGGTTCGTTCCTCGGTGAACGGGCTGCTAATGGGTCGCGTGCTGGAGGGCGATCAGGGCGTAGACCGCGATGAGCATATCGTTGTTTTCTTCCCATCGGGGGTTGAGCACTTTGTATGACCCGCTGGTGTATTGGAGTTCGACGACTTTGTCGATCATCTCTTCGCGCCAGTTGTGCCCGTTGACCTCATCGACACCCCAGGCGTCGAGCGCTTGGGACATGGTGAAGAGGTAGTGGTAGTACCCCTGCGTTTCGAGCCCGGGGTTCTCTTCGAGGGTGTAGTTCGCTTTGATCCATTCCCATGCGCCGACCATCCTCGGGTCGTCGGGGTCGATGTTGGCGTAGATGAGCGATTTGAACCCGGCGTAGGTCATCGAGCCCGATGCACGCGGGCGGGTGATCTCCGATCCATCGGGCGCGATCTCGGTTATTTCGCCGGCTTCGGATTGTCCATCGGGGTGTGCCAGGCTTTGGACATCGGAAGCGATCGCGTCGATGAACCCGCCTTGGGTTGACCCGTCGGCGAAGGGCATGTCGTTGACCCGATCGAGCATCTGGACACGCGAGAGATAGACCTGAGCGCGTTGGAATGCGGGGTCATTGGTCGAAACCCCTGAGTCGTGGAGCGCCTGGAAAAAAACCGAGAGGCTCATCAGACTCGGAGGCGTCGGCTCACCAAACCCGACCGCCCCGAAATATGGATGATCGATGCCGATCGCTTCTTCAAAGCCCGGATTGAATGGATTGGTTGTGTTGCCCTTGTGATATTGAAGCGATTTGAGGTATCGCAGACCATCGAGCGAAGCCTTGAGCGCCCGTTGATCTTTGATGTTGGCCAAGGCCGAGACGGAGACAGCGGTGTTGTATCCGGGGAGTTTTCCGTCGTGGATCGAGCCATCGTCGTTGGTGTATTGAAGGAGATACCGGGTGCCTTGGATGACCAGCGGGTGGGTCTCGTCGATACCCGGATCGAGCATGAGCCCTTGGAGGATCAATCCGGTGATCGCGGGCATCGCGGGCGCCTCGGGATCGTCGTCCCACCCCAGCGTGCCCATGTGCTGACGCGAAGCGAGGTATTCGATGGTTTGGCTGATGGCCAGTTCGGCTTTTCGCTTGTGCTCGCCCGAGATTTCTTGGGCACCCGCGAACTGGGCGCAGAGCAAACAGATAAAGATGCAGAGCGTTTTCATTGGATATCTCTCAAGGTGATTGGCTCGGATCGAGCTTCTGGATTGGCAGCGTATTGGCAAACATGACCGATGATATCGCACACGCAGCCGATTCGATGCGAAAAACAAATAAACCGAACCGGATGCCCCCCCTGCCGGTTGCACCAAACTTCGCCCGCTCGGCATCAGACCACCCGCCCTCGGGCCCGATGAGCACCACCACCCGCTCAGGGACTCGACCAGCAGCCAAAGGCTCGCCCGAAGCATCCGCGAGCAGCGCGTCGGGGTCTTGGATCGCTTGGTCAAAGCCGATGGGGTCGCCGATATCGAGACTCCACGGGCGATGGCACTGTTTGCAGGCTTCGAGCGCGATCCGGGTGAGTTTCTCGGGGCGGACTGTTTCAGGCTTGCGCTGCGAACGATCGCAGATCAACGCCCGAAATCGGGTCACCCCGATCTGCGTGAGTTGGTCGATCATGCGATCGAGCCGATCGGCTTTGGGCAGGGCAGACCAGATTTCGACGATCGGGGTGATGGGGGGATAGGTGTTGATCTCGGTGAGATCGACAATCAGCCTGGGCTTGGACCGTGACCCAACAATTTCCCGAACCTGTCCGCATCCAATACGCCCCTGCCCATCGAGCAGGCGGATCTGATCGCCAACCCTGACCCGTTTGACCCGAGCCGCGTGATGGGCCTCATCGCCAATGATTTCGATCCCCTCGCCCGGCTTGGCCCCGGCAAGGTCCGAAAAGGCGATCGTGTGCTCGATGTGGTGCCGGTTGGACATTGTCAAAGGGTAGGTTCGATGATGAACAAAGGTATTGGGCAGATTACGGCCGATATCTCTTGAGTTTCCCTGTCAATTTCCCGATCATGGCAATGTATTGGACCAAGAAGACCCCCAATCCGATGCTCAGGAACTCGACCTGGGTGACTCGATCGACGCGCTGCTGGGCTCGATTGATGAGTCATGCGCCCAGTTTGAAAAACAACCCGAGCCAGATCCAAGCGACGGGATGATCTCCGATGACGGAACCATCATCGAACCCGACCCCGAACCTGAATCGGACACAGATACGGAAACACAAGCCCCAAGCGATGAAGAATCCGCCCAAGGGGATGAGGCACTCGATGCGCTCGATGCCGTGAGTGAAATCGCTGAGGATTTACTCGAAGAGACCATCGGCGATCTGCTTGATGAGATGCCTGCGCCCGAAACAACTGATGACGAGCCACCAGAGTCCGCCGAAAAGTCAGAAACAGAAGCAGCAGAATCTGAAGCGGACAACACCATCGTCACCGAGGAGTTGCTCGAATCGATCAACGAAGACCTCGTCGGCGAGATTCAAGCCGACGCATCACTCACCCAAGAAACAAGCGAACCCAAAACCGAAACCGAAACCGAAGAAGAATCGGCAACCGAAACTTCTGGAGACGAACCAGAACCAGACACCGAACCAGAAATCCCATCCCCCGCCGAGCCCAGCGATGGGGGTGAAACAGTAGAAGAAGCCGAGCCAACCGAGCCAACAGCAGAAGCGGAAGTCGCGCAAGTCGCGGAGGAACTGGCTGAGGAGAATCTACTCGAAAGCCTCGACGATGCGCTCGCTGGCGTGGGCGATGAGTTGCTCATGGGCGATTTCGAGGACGCCGACGGGGAGATGATCGATTCGGAATCGCTCGGGGAATCCATCGACCCCTCGATGCTGCTCGATCAACTCGATCTGGCACAGGCGGATTCATCCGGTGACGACGACTCGACTGCAGATGACACGCCGCCCGCTCCAGCCCCTGCTCCTGATCCTGCCCCTGCCCCTACTCCCGCCCAAGCCAAGGCTAAGCCTCAGGAGGCGGCACCGACGACACCGACCGATTCGCCGAGCCCTTCGGTGCGGGTCCCCGAGGCGATCAAAGCCTCGCCGAGCAATGATGCGGATGATGACACGGAGATGCTCGAAACCGAGATCGAATCCATCTGGCAACGGCTCGCCCATGCTGCCAAATCATACGCGGGCAACCTGATCCCGCTCGTGCTCGAAGAGAGCAAGCCGATGGCTGCCAAGGGGATCCTCGCGCTCTCCAAACCCATCGCGTCCAAACCCGTCGCGGTGCGCAACTCGATCGGGTACATCGCGATCTGGACGCTGTTCCTGGCGACGGTGCTCTGGTTGTACATGATGTTCTTCCGCACGGTGCCCACGCCTGTGCCCGCCCATGCACCATCGCGCGTGGTCATGCCCGGCGAAGACCTCGAACCGATCGAAAACCAGATGGCAACCCAAGGGCAAGAGCCCTGATCGCCAAGCCGCTCAGGATTCTGGTTCAGACTCTGGTTCAGACGCAGGTTCAGACTCGGGCTCAACCCATTCAATCAACGACGCCCGCCAGTTCGCGTCGAGTTCATCGAACCCGATCCCGATCACCGAGCGGGTCGCCTGATCGAGCGTATCACCCACACCGAGCCTGATGAACCATTCGTTTCGCTTTTCGACGGCGTAGATGCGGTCGATGTAGTCGATCATCGACCACCCTTGGATGTAGACATGGCGGGCGTGGTTGCTCGCTTCGCCTCGGAAGTCAGCGAGGAGGGCCCAATCACGCAGGTTGTCGTTCTTGGCCATGCCGACGATTCGTTTGTTCTTTGATGCCCATGAATCTCGGAACAACCCGGCCGAGACCTCGGCGATGCCTTCGAGCGTCCACCACGGCGCATTGTTGATCTGATCCCCAAACTCAAAGCTCACCGAATGCCCGATCTCATGGGCGAGCAACGGATCGAGCCGAGCCTGGGGGAACTTTTCGCGCCCGAGAATCTTGATCGACTCGCCGGGCTCGTTCCAGCCTGAGAGCGGATCGGTGTACGAGAGATAGATCGAGGCTTGGAGCGAATCCATATCGGGATACACCTTCACCACAATCTCCTGAGTCGGCTGCGCCTCGGATTCGATCCCCATATTCTGCGCGATGGTTTGGCGGAGGATGGCGACGCGATCAGCCGCGAGGTAGGCGAGGTCCTCGTGAACTCCATCGGCATAGACCCGCACCCCCGGCGTCTCGGTGTCTTCGATCTCCCACGCCCGCCCGGCAAAGACCCACCGCCCGTCGGGCGAGCCGATGGGCTTGAAGAGCGCGTCGTAGGCGAAGTGTCGGTCGAGTTCCTCGCCGGGCACATGCCAGGAGATTTCGATGGGCGCGATGGCCAAGCCTTCGGATTCGAGGGTGATGGATTCGTTCCACGCGATGATGATCTCGACATCATCGACGGGGTGAGATTGAAGATCGGATATCCACGCTCGCTGCTCGGTCGTAAAGAATGAATCCGATGGATCAACCAGCGCCATATACGCCCCGACATCGGCTTTGAGGATCGCCGACTCCATCGCGTCGATCACCTGATGTACACGGATGGATTCGATCGCGGATGAGGGGAGAGGGGTATCGGAAGAATGGCAATAGGCAATGGGCAGCAGGCAATGGGGGAAGATGGCGAGGAGAGGGAAGATGGGGTGCATTAGAACTCCGCCTGCTTGGGGGCGCGTGGGAAGGGGATGACATCGCGGATGTTCTGCATGCCGGTGCAGAACTGAACGAGGCGCTCGAACCCGAGCCCGTACCCGGCGTGGGGGACGGTGCCATATTTCCGCAGATCGCGGTACCACCAGTAGTCGGCTTTGTCGAGCCCCATCTCATCAATGCGGCTGTCCAAAACATCGAGTCGCTCTTCACGCTGCGACCCGCCGACGAGTTCGCCGACGCCGGGGACGAGGATATCGACCGCAGCGACGGTTCGACCCGGCGCACCGTCGGTGCCCTCGCCGTTGAGCCGCATATAGAAAGCCTTGATGTCCTTGGGGTAGTTGATGACGGCCACAGGCTGTTTGAAGTGCTTTTCGCTCAGATACCGCTCGTGCTCGGTCTGCATGTCGATGCCCCACTTGACCTGGTGCTCGAACTTTTCGTTGCAGGTTTCGAGGATTTTGATGGCATCGGTATAGGTGATGGTCTTGACGGGTGTCTCGGCCATCATCTTCATGCGGTCAATGATGCCCTTTTCGATCCGCAGATCGAAGAACTTGAGATCGTCCATCCGCTTTTCGAGCAGGTCAGACGCACAGGCGCGGAGCATGCCTGATGCAAGGTCAATATCGTCATGAAGATCAGCAAAGGCGATCTCGGGCTCGATCATCCAGAACTCGGCGAGGTGGCGGGCGGTGTTGGAGTTCTCCGCCCGGAAGGTTGGGCCGAAGGTGTAAACGCGGGAGAGCGAGCTGGCGTAGGTTTCGACATTGAGCTGACCGGATACGGTCAGGTGCGATTCTTTGCCGAAGAAGTCCTTACTGAAATCGACATCGCCCTCGTCGGTCTTGGGGATGTTGCAAAAATCGAGTGTCGAGACGCGGAACATCTCGCCCGCGCCTTCGCAGTCTGAGCCGGTGATGATCGGGGTGTGGACCCAGTAGAAATCTTGTTCATCCATGAACCGATGGACGGACTGTGCCAGCGCGTGGCGGACGCGGGCGACTGAGCCAAAGGTGTTGGTCCTCGTGCGGAGGTGGGCGATCTCGCGGAGATATTCAAACGAATGGCGTTTGTTGCTCGCGGGGTATGTTTCCGGATCTTCGACCCATCCAATCACGCGGACAGCGGCTGCTTGGATCTCAACCGTTTGCCCTTTACCTTGAGATTCAACAAGTTCGCCATCGACTTCGACGGAGCACCCGGTGTTGATCTTGGCGATCTCTTCGTAGTTGGGCAGGTCATGGCGTGCGACGACTTGGATTGGGTCAAAGCATGTGCCGTCGTTGATGGCGATGAATGAGAGCCCGCCGTCGGCTTTGGAGTCGCGTTTGGTGCGGACCCAGCCTTTGATGGTGAGCGGGGTTCCGGGTTTGGACGCGAAGGCGTCTTTGATTTTGAGCCAGGGCATGGGTGAGTCTCGGTGGGGGTCGTTTGGTGAAAGAAATCGTGCCTGAATCCCAATAAGTGGATCGCGGGTGATGATGTTAGCTCGCTTGGGTCGATTTGTGCGCGCCGAGCGTGCGCGTCCTATAATAAAGGCGTCTTATGGGGCGCATGGTCTCAATGAAGGAGGACGAATGTCAAACGCTGCACTATTGTTAGGGATTATCATCGCGGGGATGTGTGTGATGAGCGCGATTCGTGTGCCTCAGAAATCGCTGCGGATTTTACTGATTTCGCTGGGGATCGCGGTGCTCTTTGTCGCCACCGCGCTCTCTTCGATCCGGTATGTCGGATCGACGCAGGTGGGCGTTGTGAAGCGCAATGCGCTCGGGCCTGCGATGTCCCCGGGGATGATTCTGGCGACCAATGGCGAAATGGGCCCGCAGGCCGATGTGCTCGCCCCGGGTTGGCATCTGTGGTATTGGCCTGTGATCTTTGATGTGGAGACCAAGGCTCTGGTTGATATCCCGGCGGACAAAATCGGATTGGTCGAATCACGCGATGGGTTGCCTCTGGACCCGGGTCAGGTGTTTGCCCCCGAGGTGACCAATGCCGAGTTCAAGAAGATGATCGAGGACCCCAAGTTCTTCCTGACGACGGGCAAGGGGCGCAAAGGGCCTCAATCGAATGTATTGACCCCCGGAAAGTACCGTTTGAACCCGGAGTTGTTCACGGTGACCATGACGGATACAACCGAGGTGCCGCCGGCTGCGGTCGCGGTGCTCAAGAGCAACTTCGGGACCGAGCCCACGCTTTCGGTGAAGATTGGCGAGACCGACGAGCCCGTGATTCTCGCCGATGCCGGCGAGAAGGGGATTCAGGCCGAGCCGTTGCAGCCCGGGAAGTACCCGGTCAATACCAAGGCGTATTCGGTGTCGATCATCTCGACGCGCGAAACGATTATCCGGTTTACTGCGGGTGAGAAGGGGTATGCCGCCGAGGGGCAGCGCGCTCGCATCGATTCTGCAAACAACAACGAGCAACGCGAGATTACGGTTCGCACGAGCGATGGGTTTACCTTCCCGGTCGATGTCCGTGTTGAATACAAGATCGAGCCTAAGAACGCGCCGGTCGTGGTGGCGAAGCTCGGAGCGGATCGTGAGCCGTTGCTGGCAAAGCTCAACTCGACTGTGCGTGCGATTTTCAGGAACAACGCTGAGGGCGTCAAGGCGCTTGATTATGTGAATCAGCGATCGATTCAGGAATCGCAATCATTGGCGATGATCTCCAAAGAGATGTCACGGATGGGCGTGACGATCACCGGCGTGCGCATCGGCGATGTGGGTGACGAAGAAACACTCGGCAAACTCCTCAACACCCAGCGCGACCGTGAAATCGCGGTGCAAGAACAGATCACCTTCCAGGAGCAGCAAAAAGCCGCGATGCAGCAGAAGGAGTTGTCGAAGACCACACAGGAAGCGGAAGAAGAGAAACGATTGGCGACGGCTTCGTATGAAGTGAAGATCGCGGAGCAGGATAAAGAAAAACGCATCATCGAAGCACGGGCCAACGCCGAAGCGGTCGAAATCGAAGCGACGGCTCAGGCGAATGCGTACAAACTGATCGCAGATCAGATCGGCAAAGCCAACGCCGCGATGATCGAGGTATTGCGTGTGATTGGCGAGAACGGGATCGAGATCACGCCTCGCGTGATGGTGACGGGATCGAGCGATGGCAAGTCCAACAGCGAGACCGTCGCGCTCATCGGAACCATGCTCGATCAGATGGTCAAGGATGCAGAGGATGAGAAGTAGATCTTTCTAAAGTTCATAGAACCCGTAGCACAGGCGTCCCGCCTGTGTCTTTTTATATATCTCAAGTCAAGCAAGACACAGGCGGGACGCCTGTGCTACGCAAGAGAAAAGACGGGCAGGATGCCCGTCCCACCAGATAAAGATCAGATGGCTATCCTCTTCGCATGGCCATCGCTGACCAAATCGACCCGATCTCCCCGATGGGGCTCACGCTCAAGGCGTATCAGGAACGCTGCGCCCGCGATGGTGTCGGGCCCGGGCGGGCGAAGGAGGCGTATAAGGCGATCTTCTGCGATGGATTGACCGCCTCGCCCCCGGCCAAGATCGAAATGCCCGCGATTGTGACGAGGCAGGAAGAGGCTGTCGACGAGGGGACGACGATTAAGTTTGTCCAGCGCCTGCCCAACCCTGAGCATCGCCTGGCCGATCGGGGGATCGACTTTGATGATATCGAATCGGTCATCATCCCGATGATCGGCAGGTCAGGACGCAAGACCCACACGCTGTGCGTTTCGTCGCAAGTCGGATGCGCGCTCGGGTGCGACTTCTGCGAGACGGCCCAGATGGGCTTGATCCGCTCGCTCAGCGCAGCCGAGATCGTGGCGCAGTGGTGGGCAGCCCGGTTCATCGAAGGCACCGAGATCGACAACATCGTGTTCATGGGCATGGGCGAGCCGATGGACAATCTCGATGAGGTCCTCAAGGCCATCGAATGCCTCACCGATCGCAACGGCGCGAGCCTGCCCATGAGCGGCATCACCATCTCCACCGTCGGACGCATCGACGGGCTCGAACGGATCAAAGAACAGGTCCAAAGACCCGGATGGAAACGGCTCGGGCTCGCCTTGTCGCTCAACGCATCAAACGATGAGGTGCGCTCAGCGCTCATGCCGATCAATAAAAAGTGGAATATGCAACAACTCCAAAGCATGCTCCTTGAACTCCGCGAGGTCCGAGGCGGGCGCAAGATCATGATCGAATATGTCTTGATTCCGGGTGTCAACAGCGAAGATATCCACGCCGACGAACTCGCCGAGTGGATGCAACCCTTTCTCAAAGACCCCTCACGAAAGAAGGGCAAGGGGCATGGCGGGCTCTTGAATGTCATCCCGTATAATCCCAGAAGAGACTCGCCTTGGGACGCGCCCAGCGATGAGCTCGTCGATCGGTTTGTGAGTCGGATGATGAAGCACGGCGTATTTGTGAACTGCCGACGGACCAAGGGGCGAGATTCAATGGCCGCCTGCGGGCAGCTCGGCACGGCGGAGATTCGCAAACGCAAGCTGGTGACGATGAAAGTATCAGCAGACAAAGGCCAATCAAATCCACATGAATGAACCCAAACGATCATCAAAGACTCGCCAACGGTTGATGATCGGCGGGTATCTCTTCCTTCTCCTCGCTTCACACCTCTATCAAGGGTTCACCGGCGGCATGAACGATCGGCTCTTGCCCGGAGGAGACCATCAATCAGCCGAGATTGTCGATCGCGGGCATGACGGCGAAGCGATTCCTGGGGAAACGGTCAAGGTCGTCTTCAATCAATGGGGCGCATGGGCAGCCGACGATCCAGACGCGAAAACCCCGGTGCTGTTGATGCACGGGGCACCCGGGATGGGAACCGATTTCGCGCGCATCGGCGGCCTGCTGACAACAGGGAATCGAACAATCTACGCGCCCGATCTGGTCGGCTTTGCCCGATCGGACATGGGCGCCGATGTCTCCTACCGAGTGCAGGCACGGTACATGTTCGATTTTCTCGATCAGATGGGCGTTGATCGGGTCCACCTTGTCGGATGGTCCAACGGCGGCGGGGTCGGAATCCGAATGGCCGACCTTGATCCCGATCGCGTCGCATCGCTGACGATGCTCGCATCAGTTGGCGCACAGGAAACCGAGGGGAGCGGCTCGCACCTCTTCGAGCATGTGAAATATGCCGTTGGGCTCGGAGTCGTGGGGTATGTGCCTGATCTGATCCCACACTTTGGCTTGCTCGGCACACGCGATCTCAGGATCGGATGGCTCTGGAGTTTTTGGGATTCCGACCAACGCGAACTCACCAGAATCATGCCCACGATCACCACGCCGACGCTAATCCTGCAAGGGCGACACGATTTCCTCGTCATGGATTGGGCAGCCGAGCAGCATCATGAGATGATGCCGACTTCCAAACTCATCATGCTCGACGCATCGCATTTCTTGCCGTTTCTTCATGCCGACGAGACGGCCGGGTATCTCAACGCATTCTTCGCTCGCCATGATGTGCCCGGTGTCGAGCCCGAGACAGACTATCTCAACCTCGCCCCGCGCAAAGATCGCTCCGGGTTCGACGCGGTGCTCCATCGGCTTGGCCAATGGACACGAACAGTCCCCTGGTGGGCACAACTCATCGGGGTCATCGTGCTGATCCGCTTCGGCACAATCCTCGGCTTCGCACTCACGATGATCCTCGTCTCGATGCACGAAATCGACTTCGGCGTCGCGATTTTGGGGATGATGCTCGGGCGTGGGTGGTGGCTGATGCGCGGGGCGCATGTGATCGATCGCCCGATCACCAAGCTCGGGTGGGCACGCGGGGTTGGGTTTGGGTTCGTCGGCTTTGTCATCGGGATGATCGTCAGCCCGCTGGTGCATGTGCTGAGTGAATCGCTCGGGTTCGTCGGGTTTGCCCTTGGAGTCGCCGGGCTGATGGGTGTGCTCGCGGGCGCTCGGCTGGTAGTGAGCTGGGAAGGACGCAGGCGGATCCGCGGACAGTACAGCCGCCTGATCTACCATGAGTATTGGGTGACGGGATTGGTCTATCTCCCCATGCTCTGGTGGGGTGTGAAGAGAATGATTCGGAGGCGGTGGTTGATCGAACTCACCTCGGTCAACCCCGGGTACGCCTACGACGCCGGGATCATGTGCGAATCGAAGATGGACATCAACCGCAAGCTCGGCGATGGGAATGTCGATGACCAAGCGATCCTTCACTGCGTGCTGATCGAAGAAAACGCCGATACACAAGCCCGCATAGATCACGCCATCGACGCGATGAACAACGACGATCAACTCGGAGGCTACCCCGTCTTCGCCAAGCCCGACCAGGGCGAACGCGGACGGGCGGTCGAGATGATCTGCTCCCAAGCCGAACTCATCGCGTATGGCCGCGACAACGATGAACCGTTCGTCATCCAACAACAACACCCCGGCGAGATGGAGGTCGGGGTGCTGTGGGTTCGTCATGTGGAGTCCATCACCAATCCAGACTACACCGGCCCGTCCGGATTCATCTACGCGATCACCATCAAACACTTCCCGGCAGTCGTCGGCGACGGAAAACATACGATTCGACGATTGATCCTCGCGCACAGACGATACCGGGCGCAGAGCCGAATGTTCTTTGACCATATGGGCGAGATGCTCGACACGGTGCCCGACGCGGGCGAGCGCGTCGCGCTCGGGGTCGCGGGGAATCATGCCCAAGGCGCCATGTTTACCGATGGTGAGGAACTGATTACCGACGAGTTATCATCAAGAATCGGCGAGATTGTGGATCGGTTCGCCGATGAACAAGGACGAGGGTTCGACATCGGGCGGTTTGATCTCCGGTGCGACTCGCTCGAAAAACTCGCACTCGGCGAAGGGTTCGGGATTGTCGAGCTCAACGGGCTCACGAGTGAGCCTTCGAATCTGTATGATCCCAAACGCTCGATCCGATGGTCATGGGCGATGCTGTGTGGGTACTGGTTGCACGCCGAGCGCCTTGGAGCGGCTCGGCTCGAATCGGGGACCGGGGAGATGGTTGACAAGGAGACCTGGAAAAAGATTCGATGGGCGTTGGTGCGTGTGATGTTTACTTGAGTGTGCCCTCGGGTGCCACTGCTTGACTGTCTTCGGCAAGCAGTGGCTTCGAGTCATTCAAATATCTTACAAGACACGCCTTGCCGAAGACGGTCAAGGCGTGGCACCCAGAGCAGTGTTATGGCTGGAGGCGGGTAGACGACCAATCGCCAACAGCCACCTGGTCGCTCTCAATCTTCAAATCGCGCGTCCACCGGGCGCGATCGTGGATGCGCCCGGTGCCGGCGGACCAGAGTTCGAGGGTGTGGGCCCAGAGGTGGTACCCGCCCCAGTGCGGGGGGCGGGGGATGGTGATCTCTTTGTTATTCATCAAATCGCCAGCATCAATGCCGAGCCGGTCGATGACCTCGACGACCTTTTCAAGCAGGGCCTCGCGGGACTCAATCGGTTGGGATTGATCCGAAATCCACGAACCAAGACGCGATTCGAGGGCTCTTGAAGCGAAGTAGGCATCGGATTGTGCTTCGGTGGCTTTGATGACCTGCCCGCGGATGCGGACCTGGCGCTGGTAATGATCCCAATGGATGACCGCCGACACATAAGGCGAGGCGGCGAGCTGCTGCCCCTTGAGCCCGTTGTAGTTCGTATAAAACATGATCGAGCCCTGCTCGATGTCGATGGATTTGCACAAAACAATCCGAGCATCAGGATGCCCGTCGCTGTGCGTGCTCGCCAGGGACATCGCATTGGCGTTAGGGGTCAGTCGCTCGCTCCAAGCCTGATCGAACCACGCCTGGAACAACGGGAAGGGGGAATCGGGCAGGATGTCCGGGAGCCGTTCGCCTTCATCGTAAAAATGGATAGGGGACTCAGGTTCATGCTCGTTGGTGCTCATGGATGAGTATAGAAGATTCGCACCCAGAAAATGCTCAATTCGATGGGGACAACTTATCGGTTCTCCCCAGAGACAGGGGAGATCGCTTACTATGTCTCCGTGAACGAAAATACCCTCTATGAACCCAAGCCGGGCAAAGCCTGGAAGAACCGCAAGCCTGACATTCCTGATGTCGGCAAGCTCTTTGACCGCACGCCGCCCCACCATGTGGATGCGGAGCGATCGCTGCTCGGGTCGATCCTGCTCGATCCCACCGTGCTCAATGATGTCGTCGAACTGATTCCCAACGGCGACCAGTTCTACAAAGAATCCCATGGCGTCATCTACCAGACACTCGTCGATACCTACGAAGCACACCAGACGGGCGATCTCGTCCAACTCACGGAATCACTCCGCGCCAAGGGGTTGTTCGATCAGGTGGGCGGGTCGGCGTATCTGATGGAACTCGCCGAGGCGGTGCCCAGCGCAGCCAATGCGCCGTACTATGCCAAACTCATCGCTGACAGCGCGAGACTTCGCAAGCTGATTGATGCAGCTGGCGAGATTCTCTACGACGCCTACAACCAAGGCGGGGGCGGGATCGACGCGGCCAAGACCGTGATTGATCTCGCTGAGAAACGAATCTTCGATATCGCTTCCGAGGACATCAACGCCGAGCCCGAAACACTCAAAGAACTCTTGCTCGCCGAGATGGAGCGGATCGAGATGGCCGACGGGAAGGCGGTCGCGGGGACAGCGACTGGGTTTACCGATCTCGACGAGTTGCTCTCTGGTTTGCAGCCTGAAGAAATGCTGATCCTGGCGGCTCGTCCATCGATGGGCAAGACGGCGATCGCGCTCAATATCGCCGAGCAGATCGCCTTTGGTGGCGCGACGCCTTGGGCACCCAAGCAGCTCAACAACCCGGTGCCCGTCGGTGTGTTCTCATTGGAAATGGCACGCGGGGCACTGGTCCAACGGCTGCTCTCATCGCGCTCAGGCGTAGACTCGAATCAACTCCGCACCGGACGCGTCAACGGGGGCGAGTGGGAAAAACTCACACGATCGTCCGCCGAACTCGCCGATGCACCGATCTACATCGACGACACCCCCGGCATGACCGTGCTGGCGATGCGGGCCAAAGCCCGACGGATGAAGCAACGCCACAACATCGGGTGCATCGTGATTGACTACTTGCAGCTGCTCTCCTCCCCCACTGCTGGGCGAGAGTCGCGCCAGGTTGAGGTGTCGGATATTTCGCGTTCGATCAAGGCGTTGGCGCGTGAGTTGAAGCTGCCGATTATCTGTCTGGCGCAGCTCAATCGTGGTGCCGAGCAACGCGAGGGCAACCGCCCGAAAATGTCGGACCTGCGTGAATCAGGTTCGATCGAGCAGGACGCCGATGTCGTGATGCTGCTCCACCGTGAGTCCTACTACCATCGCGGCGACCCGGCGTGGGACCCAACGAGCCCCGAGTTCGACGAGGACAACCGCGAAAAACTCAACATGACCGAGCTCATCATCGCCAAGCAACGCAACGGCCCAACGGGAACCGTCAAGCTCATCTGGGATGCCGGGACGGTGCGGTTCAAAAACCACGACGGGCACCATCAGGGCGGGAGCTACGGGTTCAGCCAAGAGATGGACGGCAAGTCCTACGGCAGCCACGATGCCGGCGGCGGATTCGACGGCCCAGACTTCGCCCCCCCACCGAGCGGCGGCTCAGACTTTGCGCCAACTCCCCCCGTGCAAGACTTTGCGCCGGGCAAGAAGAGCGGGCCCGAAGCGAACTTCCGCGATGGGTCTGGCGATCGAGATGAAGAGATGCCGCCGTTTTAATGCGACTATCGCGTTGAGTATTATTGAATCCAAAGAAACCATGTCTCATTGGTTGCGTATGGACAGTGTGCCTGCATAGACGGGCTGACAGATTCATATGAATCCGTATTGGAAATAGGGACTTATCATGATTCAGGATTTCACAAGATATTCACCGATTTTCGTGTCGTTATGTATAGTTGCGTGCATCGGCTCTTTGGCCCACGCTCAAGACGGGGTCGATTGCAGTTATCGCGGCTATTTGGGATCGTACCAGCCGGTTCAATCAAACGAGTTTATCGAGTTGATCGATGTCGCCGTAGTCGATCAGATCGTCTACACAGCGAGCTACGGCGATGAGTTTGCGGGGCTTGTTGCGACCGATATCGCTGACCCGACCAATCCGATCATGCTTGGATCTTTATCGATCGAGATAGATGAGAGCATGGTGGTTCAGGATGGGTATGCCTATTGCATCTCATTCGACGGGACCATCCTTATAGTTGATATTTCAGACCCAAGCTCATTAAATACCGTGAGCTCGATCGAGCTGATCGATCGAGCCAAGATCTATGGGATCAATGGAAACACACTGCTTGCTGGACGGGGTCAAACACTTTTTCTTGTTGATGTTTCCGATCCCCGGGCTCCTGACTTGATCATCGAATATACAGCAAGTTCGGACATCCAAGATGCAGAGATACACAACAACCTCGCGGTGCTGTTGTATCAGAGCGGGATAATCGAGACGCTCGATATCACCGACCCCGCAAATCCGTCACTCCTTTCGTCTTACCAAACTGCAATCTCTAGGCTCGGTCATATCACGATCTCTGAAAACCAAACGCTTTACGCGATCAACCGAGACCAGCTGAGTGTGATCGACCTGAGTGCCCCCCATCTGCCGGTCGAAGTATCTCAAATCGCTTTGATCGACCTGCTCGGAGACATGATTGCATTTGAGATGTCAGATATTGAGATCGACAGTTCGGTGCTCGGGATCACCTTTGGAGTGGGTGGATTATTTACGGTCGATGTTCAGGACCCAAACAACATCGTCCTCATCGGAAACCTGAGCACACCCGGGTATGCATGGAACCTCGAACTCGATGGCGGCTTTGGGTATATTGCTGACTTGGGAGCCGGGCTGACGATCGTCGAGATTGATGAACTCAATGCGATTAATCCGAAAATCGGCGAGTTGTATTCGAAAGATTCCAGCCCATTCAATCCCATCGTGGCCGATGGGATCGCGTATATCGGCGATAGTTCATTAGGGAGTATTCAGATCGTGGATGTGTCCGATCCTGCCCTCCCGACCTTGCTGAGCACCTATCCCATTGATACAGATGCTTGGGACAACTTTGCGATCAAAGATAGCTTTATTTTTCTGCCGAACAATGGGTCGGGCCTTCACATTGTTGATGCACGCGATCCCAACGATCCACAACTCGCGACCATTGCTATTCCTTCATTCTCGACCGATTGGATCGCGATCGAGAATAATCTGGCATATGTCATAACAGGAGACGAAGGCGTGCTCGTCACGCTGGACATACTCGACCCGGCAAAGCCGGTGCTTGAGGGAATTTTTTCCATCGAAGAGTTCGACACATCTCATCTGATGACGATCAAGGATCAGATGTTGCATCTCTACAAGGACATCCGCGGGACTCAAGAGCCGACCAAACTCTTCGTGTATGACATTACGGACCGAAATGAGCCCGCGTTTGCCGGGGAGGTCGAACTGGGGCAGTCTCGGCTCGACGCCTTGATCATTTCAGAAGAATACATCTATGCGGGTTCACACGAAACCCTGTACATCATTGAGCGAGCGGGGCTTACTTTGGTCAATACTGTACAGACATTCGATACGATAAACTCTTTAGAAATCATGGGTGATCGGCTCTACGCAGGCATTGAGTTTGGAAGGTTCAATGTGTACGATATCTCGATACCAGAGCAGCCGCGTTATCTTTCCTCCACAATGACAAGCTCAGATGTGTTCGGGATTGATGTCGTCGATTCATTGGCGTATCTTGCAATCAATCGAGTAGGACTTGTGATCATCAATGTGAGTTCTGGGTGTTCGGATTGTGCGGCGGATATTACAGGCGATGGCGTTCTCGATATCCTTGATGTCTTGGAGTTTCTTAAACAGTTCGCTGCGCACGATCAAGTTGCCGATTTCGATAGTGATGGCCGATTCAACTTCTTCGATGTCTCCGCATTCCTCAGCGCGTTCAGCGCCGGATGCCCATGAGCCGAATCAATACCCCGCTGCGCAAGACTTTGCGCCGGGGAAAAAGACCGGCCCCGAAGCGAACTTCCGGGATAGGTCTGGCGATCGAGATGAAGAGATGCCGCCGTTTTAGGACTTCGCTGACACAGATAGGCGATTTGTTTAATTATCATCAGTTACTCAATTTATTGCTTCGTTCACAAACCGCTCGCCGCTTTGGTGCGTATCTCTGTGTGCGATGCTCAGGGCACACGCTTCGCAATATCAACACGATGGCTGTGCCGTTCAATTGGGGTTTACTCTCATGATTATCTCTCGCAATGCCTGGGCTTTCGTTGCGCATTCGTTTTACGACTTGATGCGTCCTTCAAACTTCACTGTTGCGGGCATGCTCTTGCTGGGCATCGGACACTCTACAGCATTCTCCCAGAGTGAAGGGGTCGCGTGTACTTATCAAGGATACATCGGGTCACTTGACTTTTTTTTGGATGGTGAAACGGCATCTGTGTTCACAGAAGGAACGACAGCATATATTTCGTTTTATAATGATGTATTCACAGGCGTGAGCGTGCTGGATGTCAGCGACCCGCCGTGGGTGATCGGGCTTGGTGGCGTTCGGATTGAAAATATGCAGAGTTTGTTCGTCGAGAACTCCCTCGCGTATGTCGGCCATGATGACACCACACTTGATATCTATAACATGTCCGTTCCATCTGCGATCGAGTTGGTCGGCATGACCCAACTCTCATTTCAGGCTATGGACTTCGAATCCCAAGGCGACTTGCTCTACACCCACGATGAATCCCACGGCTTGAGCATCATTGATATATCTGATCCGAGCAATCCAGATGAGATTGGCACTTATGAAACAGCAGAATCAATCCGTGATATTTCGGTCTTTGGAGATACTCTGTTTCTCTTGCTCTCTGGCAAGCAACTCGAAATAGTCGATGTTGTTGACCCTACAAGTCCAGTACCAATAGGAGTGTATGGCACGGGGGAACTCATTCAAAGATTTGCGCAGACAGATGGAGCATTGATATACCTTGTAGGCAACGGGTTCATCGAAGTTGTGGATGTGAGCGTAGCCAATTCACCAATACAGGCAAATATCGTTTCGATCGACGCGTTGCTCGATGGATTTGTTTTTGAATCACTTGCAGATGTGCGCCTCGTCGGCGATGTTCTCTATCTGCTCTACGAAGATGGCGGGTTATTCGAGATCGATTTTTCAGACACGGCCGAGCCGGTGCTGATCGGACAAATCGATTCTCATGGGTATGGATCTAAGTTTGATATCGAAGATGGCATCGCGTACATTGCCGAGCTTTCACACGGCTTAGCCTTTGTTGATTTGAACGAACTCAATGCATCATCTTCGCAAGTTAGCACGATAAACCAACCCGGCGGGTACATCGAGCGGGTTGCGGTTGTAGACGACATCGCTTATGTCACAGACTTACGGGACGGGTTGTCTATTTATGATGTGTCCGCCCCTTCTCAACCGGTGTATCTGACGAGATACTCTGTTCAATCAGAAAGCCTGCTCGCCACTTCGATCAATAACGGCATCGCGTATCTAGCCGCTGGCGAAAGCGGGTTGCACATTGTTGATGTGTCTGACCCTGCAAACCCTGATCTTCTTGTGGTGTATAACTCGTTGGGGGATGTGGCCAATGTCGTGGTTGATGGTGATCTTGCGTGCTTGATGACCTCCAATGAGGTGTTTATTTTCTTGGATATTTCCAATCCTGCATCGCCGACACTTGAAGGAATACTGAGCTTTGATTTCAATATCAACCATGAGAGCCTCGCCCTATCAGAAAACACGCTCTATCTCTCAAGTTCCGACTTTGCGAACGCGAAGTTGATCGCTGCCGATCTCACGGATCCGGTTTTTCCTCTCATCGACACGGAAGAAATATGTAGCCCGCTCAATCGAATTGCGATCGATGGCGAATATCTCTATGGAATCAACAACGACTCGTCGCCCAGTCTGTCTATTTTTGAGCGGGTTGGGCTCCGCTTCCGGGGATACTCTGAGGCGGCGACGAATGCCGTATCAATCACAGTCTCGAACGGACGGGCATATATCGGAGATTCAAAGCAGTTGATGATTCTCAATGTCGAGAAGCCATCAAATCCATTCCTCATCGGTACGGTTGAGACACGCTCGCCGATCTTGGATATCTCAGTCGATGGCTCGATGGCATACTTGGCGAGTCAAGACTTTGGGCTTGACATCATTGATGTCAGCGAAAACTGCACCGTCTGTGCCGCTGATTTCGATGGGGATGGCTCGCTCGATTTCATGGACATCTCAGCGTTCATCGCGTTATTCTCAGCACATGATCCAAGGAGTGATCTGACTGGTGATGGCCGATTCAACTTCTTCGATGTCTCCGCATTCCTCAGCGCGTTCAGCGCCGGATGCCCATGAGCCGAATCAATACCCCGCCAGCACCGCATCGACCCGAACATTGGAGTTCGCTCGGCGGGTCATCAGTCAGAGGATGAGGTCAGGGATGAAGAGATGCCACCGTTTTGAGTGATCTTCATTGGTAGAACGGGCTTCGAGCCCGTTTTTTTCTGACAACTCCGAGTGAATAATCAACGCCAGGAGCCTCCAATAGGCGGTTTTGAGGGTTCGTATGCTTGAGAGACAAGAATATTTCCTATTTGGGGACATTTTTGTCTTGTTTTACGGCGCACGCCATGTATCCTTTGGATAACTCTACATTTTTTTGGGCAGAGTTGCTGCCCATTGCAGATCCAATGGAGAAGAAGATGAACCCGAAACGACGCGCCAAGCTCATTGTTCCCGCTCTCTGTCTCTTTGCAAGTGTGGCGATGGGCGACATTACGCTCACCGGCGTGATTCGCGATGGTTCAACCAATCAACCGATTGGCGATGCGATGATCACGCTCCAAGCGACCACCATCCGTGCGATCTCCGCGGCTGATGGATCGTATTCGTTGACGATCCCCGATACCAACTCGGCGGTGATCGTGGCGGCCTACCAAGGGTACTACAACCAATCGGCATCGTACAACACCGGGGATTCGACGGTGATTGATATTGATGTGCCGATGGTTCCTCATGGGGATGATCCGACCTACCAGTTCAAATCACCCGAGTCGTGCTCGGTGTGTCATCCAAAGCAGTACAACCAATGGATTGACACCCCGATGGCCAAGGCCGGGCTCAATACTTGGGTGCATGATATTTACAATGGCACCGGCACACCCGGAGGCATGGGCGGGTTTGTCTATACACGCGACTCGGCGTTCCGAAAATCAAACCCCAATACAGAATGCGCCTCGTGCCATCAGCCAGAGCCTTGGATTCAGACGCCGTTCTCAAGGCTTGAGAGCCCGACAGATGCTGGGTACCCATCATTGGGAACGATCCACGGGATCTCGTGTGAGACCTGCCACAAGGTTGCCAATGTGGATATTGAAAAAATCAACTTCCCGGGCATCTTCCCCGGGGCTGTCGAATATACCCGCCCGGAAGGGCCGCTGTACAACCAGGTGATGTACGGCTTGCTCGGCGATGTCGATTTCGCGCTCCCAACAACGATGCGTGGATCATACAACCCGCAGATGGTCGCCGAGACCTGCGCTGCATGTCATCAAGATGCTGCCGACCCTGATGAAAATCACACCTACACCGGCGTGATCTCCGAGCCCACCTATCTCGAATGGGCAGCATCGGAGTATTCAGATCCGATGTCGGCGAACTTTGCAACCTGTCTCGATTGCCATATGCCTGCTGATACAGACACGCAGGTGAGTATCCTCATGGACCTTGGGCGCGAAGCGGGCACGGTTCGGAACCATACGATCTTGGGCTCCACCCCCGAGTTCCTCGAAAATGCCGCCGAGATGGTGATGGCGACTTCGATCGTTGGCAACCAACTCCATGTTGATGTCGATATCATCAATCAATACACCGGGCACCATCTGCCGACCGGCGTCACCGTTCGCAACATGATCCTCGTGATTGAAGCAACCGATCAACTCAACGGCGAGGCACTCGTGTTCACCGGCGATCAGGTGATTCACGATCTCGGCGGCATTGGTGATCCCGCCCAAGGGTACTACGCCGGGTTGCCCGGGCGGTACTTCGGCAAGGTGAACCACGATGCCAATGGCAACGGGCCGACCTTCTTTACCGATGCGACCGGGATCACCTTCGATAACCGGATCCCAGCGCTGGCGACCGATAGCTCAAGCTATACCTTTGAACTCCCTGCCAACGGCGATGTTCAGGTCCGGGCACGATTGATCTATCGCAGGGCGTTCCGTTCGCTGGTCGATGCCAAGGGATGGACTCAAGATGGGCATGGCAGCCCGCTGGCCGATGTTGCAGCACCGGACTTTGGACACCTCATGGAGTCAGCCGACATTTCCGTCAGCTTCTGCCTCGCAGACCTCACAGGCGACGATCAGTTGAACTTCTTCGATGTCTCCGCATTCTTGAACGCGTTTTCAACGATGGATCTGGCTGCCGACTTCACCGGCGATGGGCAACTCAACTTCTTCGATGTCAGCGCGTTCTTGAGTGCGTTCAGCACCGGGTGCCCATGATCCGAATCGTCCGAATCAATACCCCGCAAGCACGGCATCAACACGGGCTCGATGGTTCGCCCGGCTGGTCATCAGCGGGATCAGGATCAGGTCAATCAACTGCCCGATGTAGAGGAACCCGAAGGTAAAGAGGTAGAGGAGCCCGGTGATCCATTTGCCGTTGTAGAAGCGGTGTATGCCGCAGACGCCGACGAGCCCGAGCAGCCAGAGCAGGTATGAGATGGGTGTTGATCGCATGGGAAACCTCCGGGGAGGTTATTGGGATTTTGACCCGCGGCGTTTCGTGAGCCAAGGTTCCAGTTGAGCCAATCCATAGAGCATGAATACCGTCCAGAGCGACATCAGCGAAGGCCCCCATAAGAAACGGCTTGGAATATCTTGCTCAGGAAGCAGATAACTGAACCATGCCCAACTGAATGGCCCGGCAAGTATGCTGCCGATAAAGAGGAACATGAAAAACTTCAACCCAAATTCAGGTGCTGACTTGACGCGTGCCCTTACGATTTGAATCGCACAGCCCGCTTGTGGCAGCACGATGCCTTGTCCTGTATCGGTTGTGACAACGATGTGTCCATAGCCGTATCGAATACGAACCAGTGAACTCCATGCAAAGTGTTCGGACTCGCCTTGAGAATCCGTTGCCAATATGCCGAGTTGGTTGACCTCGATTGCTTTCGGGGTTCTGCGCATGAACCGGTAGCCTTTGAGCACCCGCCAGTTGGTATAGATCGCGGCGAAGACAATCATGCCCATCAAAACCAATATGCCATTCTGATAGCGTGTTCCTGCCTCATTCTCGGGGACCGTCCGCAGACCGTGGAACATCATCCCCAGAAACAACACCGGCAACAAAATCGAAGCGATAAATGAAATGAATCTGCCGGCGGCTTGATCTTTACGCCATCGTTGCTGATCGATCGCACACACATACTTGTTCTCTGTGCTTTCTAAATAGGCCTTCTGGAATGTCGAGGCTTTGGTTGCCGCTTCGGAATCTATTTTTCGCTTGACTCGCAAAAATATACGGATGCAGCCATCACTCACAACATTCCCTTGGTCATCCCAGATGGTAAAGAGTAAGTTTGAGTTCTGGCAAGACCATTTCACCCGATGCCAAGGCACCAGCTGCTCTGGTTCATCGTCGCTGGCGTAATACACACCATACTCGTCGAATCGAGCATCAAGATAGATTGGCCACCAGGGGAGTCGCATGCGATGATTCTATGCTCAATCACCGAAGCTGGTATACACGCTTCTTGCAGCCGTAATCAACGGGTGATCCTTAGGCACCAAGCGCTGTTTGTCGGCTGCGCTCTGGATATCGACATCACCAAGCACGCCGCCTTGCATGACGACCAATCGGTTGGTCTTGCCCATCTTCAACAACTGCATCGCGTGATGCCCGAACTGGGTCGCCAGCACGCGATCGCCAGCCGTCGGGGTGCCGCCGCGTTGGGTGTGCCCGAGAACCACATACCGTGATTCGATCTCGGTGCGTTCTTCGATTTCGGTCGCGAGCCATTTGGCGATGCCGCCGAGCCGAATCGGGTCTGGCGATTTCTCAATCACACGATCGACGATCTGCTCGCCGCCCTTGGGTCGCGCGCCTTCGGAGACAGCGATGATCGTAAATCGCTTGCCGCGCTGCGATCGCCAGAGGCAGTATTCCGCGATCTTATCGAGATCAAACTCGATCTCGGGGATCAAAATCACATCGGCCCCGCTCGCAAGCCCGGCATAAAGCGTGATCCACCCGGCGTTGCGCCCCATGAGCTCGACAACCATGACGCGATGGTGCGAAGCCGCCGTCGAATGGACACGATCGAGCGCCTCGGTCGCGACATGCACCGCTGTCTGAAACCCGAAGGTGATATCGGTGCCATAGAGATCATTATCAATGGTCTTGGGCACGCCGATGCAGTTGAACCCGTGATCGGTGATGGGTTTGGCGACCGACATGGTGCCGTCGCCGCCGATGACGATGAGGGCCTCGATTTTACGGATATTGAGATGCGTGACGCAGACCTCGGTGAGGTCCTTATAAATAATGTCGCCGTTTTCATCCTTGCCCATCGGATATTTTTGCGGATTCGATCGATTGTTCGAGCCCAGGATCGTCCCGCCCATCGTGAGGATATTGGACACATCATCGAGCAACAAGGGCTTGATGCGATCCTCAATGAGCCCAAGGAACCCATCCTCGATCCCAAAGACCTCGATGCCGCAGTTGATCGCGTCCTTGACGACCGCCCGGATGACGGCATTGAGCCCCGGACAGTCGCCGCCGCCGGTGAGGACAGCGATTCGCTTAATTTTGGAAACGGGAACGCGATCGTTGATTGTGGCCATGGTGTAGATGATAGCGTGGGTGAGGGGGCGAGGGGGTGGTGTTGTTCTCGCTGGGTCGAGCCGGATTTGACAAAATTCAGGAACTTGATGTAGCCGATTTTGCCTCATAGCGATACGAATCATGCGTATATCAGGGTCTTCGATGTATTTGGCGATGGATTGCGCGTGCGGGGGGGCCGTATGATCTGGGCGGGTTGTTTGCGAGCGTCGCGATGGCCGAGGGTTGATCGGTCTTCGATCAATAGATCATTGATAAGGAATGTTTGTCATGTTGAAGAACGCTTTGTTGAAGAAAACCATGTTGAAATCTGTTGCAGCCGTCGCCGTTCTTTCAATGCCTTGCTTTGCCAGTGCGCCCGTCGAGTTGGTGTACAAGTTTGCCACCGACAAACCGATGGCCATCGAAATGGTGCAGGAGATGACCCAGGATCAGAATGTCCAGGGGCAATCAATGCAGACGAGTTCGGTGACGACCACGCGGGTCAAAACCAAGCGGGTCAAACTCAACGAAGACGGATCGGTACTCATCAACAACACCACCGAGAGCATCAAGTTCACGATGTCGGCTCCGGGGATGGACATGAGCTACGACTCGACCAACCCGGCGGATGAATCCAAACTCAGCGACCCAACGATCGCTTCGATCGCGGGATTGGCCGGGATGAAGGTTCAGCTCTTGATCGCGGGCGACGGGACCGTGCTCGATGTGCCCAATATCGGCGAGCTCAAAGCCAAGATCGATGCCATGACCGACCCGGCAGCCAAAGCAGGCGCGAGTGCGATGGCCGACAAGAGCTCAATCATCGCGAACAACGAGATGAACTACAAGCTGATGCCCAGCGAGGCGGTTGAGGTTGGCGATGAGTGGAGCCGGGAGTTTATTATCCCGTTTGCGATGGGCTCGATGACCATGAACTTCGATCTGACACTTGATGCTGTCAAATCAGGGATCGCGTCGATCTCGATCGACGGGACCATGAGCATGGCGCCGATCGAAAACCAAGGCGTCACCATCACGATGACCAGTGCATTGGTCGAAGGATCAATCAAGTTCAATATCGAAGAAGGAACGATGGACCTGATGGATATGACCACCACGATGGAGATGACCGGCTCGATGGCTGCGATGCCCGACCCGATCCTGACCATGACCATGACGCAGAAGGTCAAGTCCACCCGGCTTGCCGACTAAACATCAAGCACACGCTTCTGGTAGAACGGGCTTCGACGATCACCGAATCTTGAGTGACGCGAGTGCAATCACGCTGAGCAGAATCCCAACAATCCAGAGCCGATTGACCACCTGATTCTCCGCCCATCCGCCCTGATGCAAATGGTGGTGATAAGGCGCGATCCGAAAAATGCGCCGTCCGGTGCCGGTTTTAATACGGGTATATTTGAACCATCCGACCTGCATCACCACCGAGGTGATCTCGAAGACAAACACCCCCGACAGAACAAGCACCACCACCTCCTGGCGGATCATCACCGCGATGTACCCGATCAACCCGCCCAGCGCGAGCGAGCCGGTATCGCCCATAAACACCTGCGCAGGCTTGCAGTTCCACCACAAGAACCCCAGGCACGCCCCGCCCATCGCCCCGGCCATCACCGCGAGTTCGTCGGTGAACGGGATATACGGAACATAGAGATATTGGGCAGCCCCTTCGTTGCCCGCGATAAGCGCGAGCAAGACCAACCCGAAGGTGACAATCAACGAAGTGCCCGACGCGAGCCCGTCCATCCCATCGGTGATGTTCACCGCATTGGACAACCCCGCAACCATCATGGTCGAGATGAAAATAAAGATCGGCATGCTCAGGTAGATCAATCCCTCCGCCGGGAACTTGGTGACGGGGTGATACGAGCGTTGGAATGGCAGGTTGAGCACATGGGCCATCGAATCCGCCGAGTCGGCGAGCATGCCATAGCGATACGCGAAGAACCCGACGATCGCACCGATGCCAAGTTGGAAGACGAGTTTCTCCCACGAATAGAGCCCCTGGCGTCCGGTGCCCCGCCGGGCTGCGGTGAGTTTGAGCCAGTCGTCTGCGCCCCCGACACACGCGAGCCAGATGAGCGTGAAGAGCCCGAGATAAATCCGATTGATCCGGATGTCGGCGAGTAAAAAAGTCGAGATAAAAATCGCGCCAACAATCAGGATGCCGCCCATCGTGGGGACATCGGCCTTGGTCGCTGCATGCTCGCGCAGAAGCTCGGCGTCGGTCTCGCCGCCGTCGCCGATCTTCATCGAGACGAGGAACCGGATCACCCGCTTGCCCATCAATACCACAATCGCAAACGACAACCCCGCAGCCAACAACGCGCGGAACTGGACCTGATCGAAGATCGAGAAGAGCTTATACAGCAGCTCGATCTTCACACGACTCTGGAGCATTTCGATGAAGATATAGATCATGCCGGTGGGTGCGCCTTGGTTGGGGTTGGTCTGGCAGCCGAGCTGCCGATGAGGATATACACGAGCCGCTCGAGGGCGATCCCACGCGAACCCTTGAGCAACAGACTCGACCCGGGCAACACCGAGCGGGCGATCTGGGTCATCGCCTGGGCGTCGGGCTCTGGGTAGATCATCACCCGATCGCTCGGGCTCGCCGCATCGGCAAACGCTGGGCCGACGAGAATGAATCGGTCGATCGACAGGTAGTTCACCAGCTCGTTGACCAATGCCCGATGCTGCTCGGCGCTGTGATCGCCGAGTTCGAGCATGTCGCCCAGAATCGCGATTTTCTCCCCTTCGAGATTCAATCCATCAAAGGTCGCCAGCGCAGCCCGCATCGAATCCGGATTCGCGTTGTACGCATCGTTATAAAGCACGATCGGGTCGGTCTTGGTCGGGATCTCGATGCGATCGAAGCGCATGGCGGGGAGCTTTGCACGCATCAGCCCGGCGCGGATCGCGTCATCGTCGATCCCGAGCACCCGCCCCACTGCAATCGCCAGCGAAGCGTTCGATGCGTTGTGCCGACCAAGCATCGGCACCGCAAACCCCTCGCCCGCAAGGGTGAAACTCGTGTGCCGATCGGTCGCTTCGACAATCTCGATGGGCACCTGCGTCCCGATGCGGGTGATCTGCACGCGATCCGATTCCGATGCCAACGCCGATTCGAGCTCGGCGATGCCGCCGACGATGATCGCGTGGGCACCGTCGGAAAGCGCTTTGACAATCTGTGCTTTTTCGCAGGCCACCCCGTCGCGATCGCCGAGCTCTTCAAGATGGGCCGAGCCGATCGAGGTAATCACCGCGATGTCGGGTTCGATCAACATTGATCGCGCTGCGATCTCACCGGGCGAGCTGGTGCCGAGCTCGGCGATGAGGTAATCCGCATCCTCAGGCGTATTGAGGATCGTGATCGGCACGCCCAGCGCGTTGTTGAAGCTCCTTTGCGACACAACCGATGTCCCGCTTTGTGCGCACACACTGTGCACAAGTCGGCAGGTGGTGGTCTTGCCGTTGGACCCGGTGATGGCGATGACCTTGGCTTTGAGTCGTTGCCGCCACGCCGAAGCGAGATTCGTGATCGCCTCGAGCACATCATCGACAATCAGCACAGGCATCTCGAGATCGTTGGGCACCTTGGCCGCGTCCGTGACAATCCCCATCCCCGCGCCCGCCTTGACAGCCTGGGCGAGGAAATCATGTCCATCGGCCTGCTCGCCAACGAACGCAAAGAAAATCTGCCCGGGTTCGATCGCGCGGGTGTCGATGGCGACGCCTACGAAATCAAACGCTTCGGGTTTGGGCTCGATCACCCAACCGGCATCCATCACGATGCGGATATCTTCAAAGGTCAGTGCGCTCATGCTTCATGCACCCCGCTCGAGGCTTCAAGCCTGCGCTGACGCAGAGCGAGCTTGGCGTGCTCGCGATCGTCGAAGTGAACGCTTCGGGTGCCTCCCATCGCATCAGGGGATATCTGCTCGGTCTCATGCCCTTTGCCCGCGATGAGGATCACATCGCCTAGCGCTGCGTTGGCGATGGCGTATCCAATCGCCTGCGCCCGATCGGACTGCACGCTGATCTTGGATTTGTCGTTCGCATCCACGCCTGCGATGATCTGCTCGATGATGCGATTGGGTGATTCGGTGCGTGGATTATCACTCGTGACGACGATTCGATCCGCAAGCTGCGATGCGATCGCGCCCATGCGTGGGCGTTTGGATTGATCCCGATCGCCGCCGCACCCAAAGACACACCAGAGCCTTGAATCCTCGTCCAAAACCGAGCGGATCGCGCCCAGTGCGCTCTTGAGCGCATCGTCGGTGTGGGCGAAATCCACCAGCACGGTGATATCATCTTCGCACGATTCGACCCGTTCGAGCCGACCGGCAGGGAGCGTGAGATGGGGGAGTTCTTCATTGATCGCCCGGCGTTGATCCTCGTGAAAAATCCCCGCCTTGCCCAGCACATGCTCCGCGAGCATCACCGCCTGAAAAACATTCATCGCATTGAACCCCCCGAAGATCGGCACGCGCGATTCGATGATGCCCATCGGCGTATTCATCGTCAGCGTCATGCCCGCGATGGACTCGTCTGCGATGCGCACCGACTCCCCCATCGCGCAGCGCACGATTTGTGCGCTCTTTAGACATGATTCGATCATGATGTCCGCTGCGTCATCTTCAATATTGATCGCTGCGAGCCCATCGGGCTTGAGCAACCCGAAGAGCCGGGCTTTGGACTGGAGGTAGTGCTTCATGTTCTGGTGGTAGTCGAGGTGATCGCCGGTGAGGTTGGTAAAGGCACAGGCATCGAAACGGATCGCGCCCACGCGCGATTGATCGAGGGCGTGGCTCGACACTTCCATCACCACAGCCTTGCACCCGTGCTCAACCATCGTCGCCAGCGTTCGGCTCAACTCAACCGCAGGCGGCGTGGTCATGCTCGCTCGCGCCCGCTCACGACCATCATCAATCTCCACCGTCCCGATCAACCCGCACCGGATCCCCGCTGCTTCGATGAGTTGGTGGGCGAGGTGGGCGATGGTGGTCTTGCCGTTGGTTCCGGTGATGCCCGCGATACAGAGCGCCTTGCCCGGCTCCCCATAAAACCGCTCCGCCAACTCCGCCCCGACCTGCATGACATCGTCCGCGACGAGCACCACGACCTTCGATCGTATTGGGAGTTCAATCTCTTCACGATCGGAAAGGATGGCCACACACCCGCACTGGATCGCGGGTTCGATGAACCGATTGCCGTCGAGCTGCGTCCCCGATCGCGCGATGAAGAGCGAGCCGGGGACCGCGGTGCGCGAATCTTCGGTGAGATCACAGATACGGACATCGCCGAGGTGTTCGCCCCCAGCGACACATCGCAGACCCATCCCAGCTATCAGTTCATCGAGGTTCATGTGATGGAGTGTACATCGTCGAAACCCAAGCGGTTTGGGTAGAAATCACTGACTCTCGTAGCACAGGCGTCCCGCCTGTGTATCTTGAGCCAAACCAATCCAAGAACACAGGCGGGACGCCTGTGCTACGGGGAAATGGACACGAATCAAGGCAGGATCAGCATCGCGTCGCCATAGGAGAAGAATCTGTATTGTTCGTGGATGGCCTGTGCATAAATGGACTGGATGCGTTCGAGCCCGTCCACCTCGCCGGGCACCTCGAGCATCGACGCCACCATCGCCAAAAGCGTGCTCCGAGGCAAATGAAAGTTCGTCACCATCCCATCGACCCACCGCCAACGATACCCGGGCGAAATCATGATCCGGGTGGAATGCGTCTCGGGCAGGATCGGACTCGATTCATGCAACCCGGCGAAGCTTTCGAGCGTGCGGGCGCTCGTCGAGCCCACCGCGAAGGTTCGGCGATTGCCCGGTGCTGGAAACAGCTCGCCCGCATCGCCCATCGAACACATCTCGGCGTGCATCGGATGGGCATCGAGGGTGTCGGTCTCGACGGGCTTAAAAGTCCCCGCGCCGACATGCAGGAGCACCTCGGCTGTGCGCACAGAGCGGGATGTCAACGCATCAAAGACCCCGGGCGTAAAGTGCAGCCCGGCCGTCGGGGCCGCGACGGAGCCGGATTCGTCATCCGATGCGTACACGGTCTGGTAGTGCGATCGGTCGTAGGCGTCGGTTGGGCGCTCGTCGCGGGCTTTGCGCTGGGCGAGGATATAAGGCGGCAGCGGCGTGTGCCCGATGCGCTCCAAAATCTGCTCAGTAGAACCCGTCGATCCGATCACCCGCACCTTCCACGCGCCCGGGCCTTCGGGTTCGTGTTTTTCGAGCAGTTCGAGGGTGATGTCGGTGGGTTGGTTGTTGGCGTCGATGAGCCGATAGCGTTTGCCGGGCTTGGTGCGTTTGGCTTTGAGCAACGCGACCCAGACCGGGCATTCGTCGATTGATTCGAGCGAATACAGATACAGCCCCTCGAAGTGCCCGCCGGTGTTGGCCGCGTTTTCACCGATGAGCCTTGCCGGGACGACACGCGAGCGGTTGAAGACCAGCAAATCCTCAGGCTCGAGCAGCTCAGGCAGATCGGCAAAGACCCGGTGTTCGAGCCGATCCGGGTTTGAGCGTTGGACGACCAAAAGCCTCGACTGATCGCGAGGCTCGATCGGCTTGGTGGCGATGAGTTCTTTGGGGAGCTCGAAATCAAGCGCATCGGTATGGATCGGTCGGCGGGGCATCGGTGGGGATGATACGCACCCTGGGCGTTGCATCCGTGCAACATGCTGATCCATTCGACTCGTTGCGAATCGACCACTTCGTGAGCCTGAGCATGTGCCATCGGTTCTTTTCGGACCTGCTGGGCTCGGCACAGGGCGTGCAACGGGTTCTGGTGCAATGAGCATCGGAAGAAGTGAAAACTCGATCAATCCCGCGATGGTGAATCCAGCCCATCTGGTGACCCCTCAACGGGTCATCGTGCCCATGCCCAAGCGGTTTGAAGCCACCCCTGGGGTGATGCCGTTCCATCGGATGCTCGAAGCGGAGAATCTGGTGCCCAAGCCCAAGATTCAGCTTCCCGATCGCCCTGCGATTATCCGCCCGAGCGATAGCTTTCAATCAGGCAGTTCGGCCAAGCTCTTGCCTAAGCTCGGCGAGGTGTTGCCGGTGACACCGATCGCACCGGCAGCCGTGAAGGCCGAGCAGGTTCGACAGGTGCAACTGCCCGCGACGGGGCGGGTGTTGGATTTGTATCTGTAGTCTTTGAGAGCATACAAAAACAAGGGTGCCATGCAGGTGACGAAGTCTCCTGCATGTCTTTGTGCTTGAGGCGAAAACATGCAGGAGCAGGGGACGGCACCTGCATGGCACCCGGCTTTCTTTGAGTAGAACGGGCTTCCAGCCCGTTTCTTACTGCTTTCATTCAGGAGGAAACGGGCTGGAAGCCCGTTCTACCGAAGATACAAGGCCCATTCGATGAGGCTGCGTTAGTAGTCGAACCCTTGCAAGCCGTTCTTGGTCCACATATAGCGCATGTCGAGTTCTCGATTGCTCCCGAGCCCGCCGATAGCGGGGATGGGGAAGATATGGAGGGGGAGATAGCGTTGTTTCCAGATTGGGCCGTTGGGGTTGGTGGGGTGAACGGACGATTGGGAGCCGTTGGATGCCTGGGAGTTGATCGCCCCATCGAACATGAGCTTGTCGGGGCGGGCCGAGCCGTAGGCGAAGTAGGGCTGGCGCTTTTGTTCGCGGTCGAACTCTTCGAACAGGTGCACCTTTCGGCTTGGGAACTGAACCTCGGTCATGTCTCGCCCTGAGATATCCGGTGTGCCATTGGCTGTATAAAGGTGAGGCGTGCTTGAGATTGGGCCATAGACATTGTTTGGCCCGTCGCCTTGCCAGGCGAAGGAGATGGAGAAGTAGCTTGTTGCAAAAGACCAGCGTTGGCGGACCGCGGTCTGTAGCCAGACATTGTTCTGGTCATAGCCCGAGGGTGCCTGCCCCTCGGCGTAGGGGAGCCCACTATTTTGTTCGGTATAATCGAGTGGTCGTTCTTGCCAGTTGAGCAGGTCGCCGTCGGCGGGGTCGACAAAGATTGGATTGGCAAAGGCTGCATCATCATCGCCCGCCAAGTAGTCCATGAGCACAACATGAACGAATCGGCGATGCGCGAGTCTTGCTGAATCATGCCTGATCTTGCTGATGCCGTTGATCCGCCCGGTGCGTCGCCCGAGGATTTCCTCGTTCTGACGCGAAGCCGCCTCTTGTGCGGAGTTAGGCGTTCGTGTTTGCCCGTTGGGCATGGTGTAGGTTTCGCCCGCGCGCCAGGTGTAGGTGAAGATGCGATCGATGTTGTCGGCAGCGTACATATCCCTCGCCTGCCCGATCTGCATCAGGTTATCCGCTGAGGTCGCAGCGCGGGATTGGGATCGGATCTGACCCAAAGCCGGGGCGATCGCGCTGGCGAGGACGATGAGGATCGCGGTGGTCGCGATGAGTTCGACAAGGGAAAAGCCGCGTGGGGTGGATTTGGTTCGTTGGGAATCAATGGGCATTAAAAACTCCTTGAGGCGGGATAAGTGATATGGATGTCAGCATACACGATTGGGGCAAGATTGCTCTCTAAAAATTGCTTGATGGACTAAAATGCACGATCCCGCAGGATCGGCTACCATACAATAGGCAAACAACAAAGCGGGTGGCTCAACGCACTCTTTGATGGGGATCAATGAACATGAACAGGCAAAAAGCTTCTCGGAACTCATTCGCGTTGGCGTTGGCATTGGCGATGGGGGCTTTAGCTCTCGGCGTCTTGCCGATCGCGGGGTGCTCGGTGTGGGAGAATCGCCCTCGGCTTCGCAAGCAGGAAATTAAGATGGATGTTTCGACCGCCGGGGTGCCTCCGATTCGGGTCGAAGCGCTCGATGGCCGACACATGCTTATTATGCAGGCGCCCCACTCAGGATGGATGATCGAGATGGACAAGGACGAACGGACACCCGATGGATTCCGGATTCTGGTGACGGTGCGTCGTCCTGATCCGTCGTTTTTGTACCCACAGGCGATCGTGGAGAAAAGGCTGCTCACCGAGATCCATGGCGATGCGCGGATGGATATCTATGCACGGGTGCTCAACTTTGATGAAGAACCCAAATCGCAAGGCTACGGACGAATCACGCCTGTCGAAGAGTTTGAAGAGTAATGCACGACGATGATGCCCATGCTGACCCACGAATCGCTGAGCACGCCCCCGGCGAGTGTTCGGCTCGGGCACGCACGCTGCTCGCGCTGACGATGGTGCCCGGGCTTGGACCGATCCGGATCGCTCAACTCATCGAATCACTGGGCTCGGCGGAGGGGATTTTTACCGCGACGAGTTCGCAGATCGCCCGGATCCGGGGGATTGGGCCGAGCACGGCGACGCAGATCGCGACGCACCTGCACCCGGCTTTGGATCGGATTGATGAGGAACTCGAGCGGATCGCTCGGGCGGGGGCCCATGTCGTGTCGATCGAAGACCCCCACTACCCGGCGATGCTCAAAGCCACGCCGAGTGCTCCGCCCATTTTGATGATCCGAGGATGCTTTGACCATCGCCAGGCGAACAAGTACACCGTTTCAATTGTCGGTTCCCGATCTTGCAGCGTCTATGGCTCGGAACAAGCAACACGCTTCGCTGGGGCGTTTGCCCGGGCGGGGTTGACGGTGATCTCGGGCGGAGCGCGGGGGATTGATACGGCTGCCCATCGCGGGGCGATCCGGGCGGGCGGAACGACGGCGGTGGTGCTCGGGTGTGGGATCGGGAAGGTGTACCCGCCTGAGAATGCGGGGCTCTTTGATGAGATTGTCGATGCGGGCGGGGCGATCATCTCGGAGTTGCCTGTCAACGCATCGCCCGATGCCAAGAACTTCCCCGCCCGGAACCGGATTATCTCTGGATTGTCGCTCGGGGTGGTGGTGATCGAGGCGGGGCTCAAATCTGGAGCGTTGATCACGGCGAGGCATGCGGTCGAGGATCATGGGCGCGAGGTGATGGGGGTGCCCGGGCGGGTGGATTCGGCTGCGAGCGCGGGGACGAATCAGCTGCTCAAATCGGGGGCCCATCTGGTGACGGACCCGAGCGATGTGATCTCGATTCTTGAGCGCGATGCGTTCCATTTATACGCGGGCTCGCACCAAGCCATGACGGCTGACCCATCTCGTGAGCCAACGAACCGGCCCGAGCCTCAACAGCAGATGGAACTGGCGAGAGAAATGGCGATCGGGGATGTGGATGACGAGACTCGTCGGCTGCTCGAAGCGATGGATACACCCAAAACCGGGGACGAACTCGCCGAGGCGATGGGGGTTGATCCGGGGCAGATCCGGGCGAAGCTGACGATGCTTGAGATCCAGGGACGGGTTCGGCGAGCGGGGAGCCGATTCGAGCGCGTCCGATAAAGGTCTGTTTGGGTTCATTGGCGAAGATTGCGCATGGTTTTTGTATGGGCCGATCACCCTATATCTGGGTATTATTGTTGCTAAACTGTTGAAATCACGGCATTTCCCTTGTCGTCCGGCCCGTGATTGGCTATCGTGTACCAAACAAACGATGATTTTCTGTTGATATACGCTCATATGATTCCCGCTTGATACCCGATCAGAATAAAGACAACGCACCATTAACCGTTTGTTCGCGTTGGACTCAGATCAGGATATTGACATGAAACGCACACGCTTCGAATCGGGTACAGGCTCTTCACTTTCGGACTCTTCGCATTCGGATTGTGCACAGCACACCACGCTGGTTCAGCTCGGACCCGGAGGCGAGTTCATCTCGGAGTATCACGCCAAGCCGACAGGGCGCAGCGCGATCCAAAGGCGTGATGCGTACAAGATCGACGATCTGGACCGCCCGCGCGTTGGGCTTGGACGGACGGAAATACTTGGGTTGCTTTTGGTCGCCCAGAAGCAGATCAAATCACAGAGCGACCGGATCAAACAGGTCCAACGATCGCTCGGACAACTGACGGGAACGACTTCTTCGCAGGCCTTGGCCCATGCCCGATCTGGCGCATGCCGAGACAGCCTGAACACCGCTCGAAAGGATGGACATCATGAACCTCACACCCAAACAGCTCCGCATTCTTCAACTCATCCGCGATTCTCGTATTCGCCGTGGCTATTCCCCCACGATGCAGGAGTTGGCCGACGAAATCGGGGTCTCCAAGGTCACGGTGTTCGAGCATGTCGAAGCGCTCATCAAAAAGGGCGCGCTCACAAGAGAAGCGAACAAGGCTCGCTCTTTGTCGATCGCTGAGGGCATTGCGGTACCTGATGAATCGCGCCCGCTCAAGTTCCCGCTCGTCGGGAAGATCGCCGCGGGGTATCCGATCGAGAAGGTCGCCGATGCCGATGAGATTGATCTGGTTGAGTTCCTCAGCACCGTTGATGATGCGGGCTCGACCTTCGCATTGATGGTCGATGGCGAGTCGATGCGCGATGAGGGTATCCTCGATGGAGACCTTGTGCTCCTCGAACGGGCGCAGGTCGCCAACAACGGCGACCGGGTCGTGGCACTGCTCGAAGATGGCTCGACGACGCTCAAGACCTTCTATAAAGAGGATGACCACATTCGGCTTCAGCCTGCGAATCCTGAGTTTGATCCGATCCGGGTGAAGTTCTGTCAGATTCAGGGGATCGTCAAAGGCGTGGTTCGACGGTACTGAGCTCGGGCGAATGATTTCTTGGTAGAACGGGCTTCCAGCCCGTTTTTTCTTGGTATAGGGATCACCAAGAAACGGGCTGGAAGCCCGTTCTACCAGAAGATCGCGAGCCTACAGACATGATTTAGAACCGCTTGTGCGATGGGCGCGAGGCGGTTTTTTTGATGCCCATGATGGCGCGGAGCAAGGGGAGTTCGTTGGCGTGGGTGAGTTTCATATTGGTTGGGTCGCCTTGGACGATCACGACTTGTTCGCCGAGTTGTTCGATGAGCCCGGCGTCGTCGGTCGAACCCAGATCTGGCTGGGCGTAGGCGCGGAGGAGGAGATCGCGCTCGAAAATCTGAGGCGTCTGGATCGCGTACAGATTCGTGCGATCGATTGTTTCGTCCACCGCGTAGATCGGAGATGCGGACTGGCTGCCCAGAATCGCTGCGATCTGATCGGCGTCGCCGGCGTCGCCGATGGGGTCGGGGTTGGCGCGTTTGAGGGTGTCGGCGACGGGCACGCCCGGGATCACAGCGGGGTGAATCTTGGCAGCGTCGAAAATACGATCGATGAGTTCGGGCTTGGTTGCTGGGCGGGCAGCGTCGTGGATGGCGATATGCGTTGAGGACTCATCGACCGATTCGAGGGCGGCCTGGACGGTTTGCCAGCGGTGGTCTTGGCCGCCTCGGACAAGTGTTGCGCCGAGCAAAGCAATGCGATCGCTGTGGTGGGCTTTGAAGTTGGCGAAGGGCTGGTCGTCGTGCGGCCCGGCGACGATGACCTGGGCGATCTCTTCGCGGGTGTTAAAAAGTTCGATGGTGCGTTGGAGGACGGTCTTGCCGGCGAGGTCTTCGTCGAGCTTTGAGCGTGGTGCGCCCAGGGCAGCGAGGGGATCGTCAACTCCTGCATTAAAGCGAGACGACGAACCGGCAGCGGGGATGATGACGGAGATGCGCATGGGTGATGGTATGGAAAAAAACAGGGCGAGACCAATCGGCCTCGCCCTTCGTCCGGAGATGAACCCGGACGATAGAGGATCAAACTGTGAGAGAATGGGTCCCTTGTCTGCAATCAGATAAAGCGAGGGATCAGTTTGACCGTCGGCGGCGTGTCAGAAGCAGCCCGCCGCCGAGCAGTGCGAATGCGCCGCTTGGGGCGGGGACTTGGTTGATGGTGATACGGGCGATGAGATCGTCTGCGCCGAACCCTGAGCCGATGGTTGCGCCGTTGGCGGTGTTAGACCCGATGAATGAATCGAGGTAGGCACCGTCGGCGATATCGGTGAAGAAGTCACGGATCACGCCGAACTCTGGGAGGGATTGCCCATCGTTGGCGGAGAAGGCGGCGTCATTGGCAGCGGAGTTGACCTCTGAGCCGTTGTCGTTGACATCGCGGCCGTAGATCTCGATGACGAGCGGGCCGTTGAAGTTGCCCGCAGCGTTGAAGAGTTCATAGGCGAACGCGTCGTCGTTGCCGACGAAAAGATCGTTGGATGGAACGACCATCGAGGCGAAGGAGAAGTAGCGATTGATGGAGGAATCACCGACATCGAGGTTGAAGGTGGTGGATTCTCCGGGCGAGAAGACGGGGGCATCGCCTTCGAATGCGGTGGCGGTGACGGTTGCCTGCGCGCCCCCCGCTGCTCCGGCTGCGCTTGCTGCGAAGGCGTTGGAGAGCGGTGCGGTGTTGCCGTTCTCGGCGAGTTGTGTGATTCCTGCGAAGTCGGCAGCGGTGGCGCCGGTGTTGTAGGAATCGAACCCGCCGTTGCTTGCGCTGATCCAGAACGGGGTGAAGAAGAAGGAATCGCCTCCCATGGTGTTCTCGATCGAGACCGATATGACATCGGCGTGGGCACCAGCTCCCAAGGCCGACACGGCAGCGATGGCGAGTATTGATGCTTTGGTTTTCAGATTGTACATATTCATCTCCTCTTGCACTTCACATTGAAATGCTATTGCCGATTGGACACGCGGGTGCTGCACATGCAGACCGATCGCGCCACGGTGCTTTGGCCTGCACCGTGTGAGTCCCCCTCATGTGATTTCGGATCACGAGATCAGAAAGATTTTGAGAATCGCATCTGAAATCTCGTCGGCATAGTTCAACGCGGGGCCTTCGAGGGTTCCCTCGTTGATGAGCCTGGGTATATTGAGCACACAGCCTGTGAAGATGGCAACGGCGAGGTCGGTGTCCATCTCACGGACTTGGTTGGATTGTTGTGATCGGGCGATAAATGAGCGGAAGAGCATGCCCTGCTTGAGGTAGATATCGCCTAAGGTGTCGGCCATGCGATGGGGCATGAGCAGGACATAGGTGAAAGCGTCGCGGTTGCCATCGAAGTATTCATAGGTGAGTTTGACCCATGCGCGCACAGCATGCTCGAAGGGGAGATCGGTCTTGACGAGGACTTCTTTATCGCGGGCCATCTCGTTGACGATCGCGGTGTAGGCATCGCGGATGAGGTCGTCTTTGTTCTGGAAATGTTTGTAGACCGCCCCTTCGGTGACACCGGCCTCTTTGGCGATTGTGCGAATCGAGGCGGCATGGACCCCTTGTTGGGCTCCGAGGCGAATGGCAGCGTCTCGGAGATCAACACGGGTGTTTCGGCGTTCTGGGGGGGTGTTTTTCATGCGTTTACTATCTGGTACTCGACCGTTTACCTTCTGAAAACAACAATACCTCCAAATCTGGATATATTCCCTTCAATTTGGGACTTTTTATGCGTATCTTCTTGGGGTACACTCGAAGAGAACTTTGTGTAAGTGATTGGAGCAGAGATGGATATCAAGCATTTGTCGGCGGTTTTGGGCACGAGTCTTTTTTTAGGCGCTGGATTTGTCCAAGCTGAGCCGTTCGTTTTTCAGGGGCAGCTCAACGAGGCGGGATCGCCTGCGGATGGGGTGTATGACCTCATCTTCGACATATATGATGTGGAAACTGACGGGTCGCCCTTGGCTGGGACGGTTGTGATCGACGATCAGCAGGTGACCAATGGCAACTTCACGGTTGAACTTGACTTTGGTGATGTGTTCGATGGATCTTCGCGCTGGATATCCATCGGGGTACGGGCGGGTGATGAGGTCGGGTCTTACACAGCCTTGAATCCGCGGGCGAAGGTTGGGAACTCGCCTCAGGCCTCGTTTGCGAGCACTGCGGGGGTTGCTGCAGTCGCCGACACCCTGAGCGATCCGTTCTGGACGGAGGCACCGGGAATCTTGTTCTTTGGGGATGATGGCGGAAACGACCAGTTCTTCTTCAATCGTGATCGCGATATTGACCCAACCGATGTAATGGTGGTGCAGTCGAATCAGAGCGGATTCGGTGGCTTGACGCTTTCGACCTTCACCAACGGGATGCCTTACTTCGGGTATGCGACTGGCGGGTTCATGCGGGCCAAGACCTACTACGATCCGACGACGGATGCGTGGGTCGTGAACAAGAACGGCGATCAGCTTGAGATTGACCAGAATAACGATGTGATCATCACGAACAACTTGGTGGTCGGCGGGACGATCACGGCGCTGGGTGGTTCGGGTGAACCGACGATCGGGTACCGGAGTTTTACCCCGGAGTCACTCTTTATTGGGCTTTCAAACAGCAATACCGTATTTAACGGCTTTGCCGGCGCGGTTGACGCCCAAGGGAGCCTGCAGTATCTCCGCGCGGGACTCGACCTGCCTCACGGCTCGAGCATCACCAAGATCGAAGTCATCTTTGTTGATCGGCTGGTCAATCCAAATCTGCGGGTTGAACTCTTTACGCGGGACCTTGCAAGCATGGCGTTCACGGCAACGCTCTTGGGCGAATCGGTCGGTGCGGACGCGGGCTCGCCTCAGACGATGGTGATCGAGCCGGGCACGCCGATCCTGATCGACAATACGCTTCAGACCTACAATCTGCGGATGATCCCATCGACGGGCAGCTGGCCTTCGGTTGGGAACCTTGGTGTGCGGAGTGTGCTTGTTGAATACACGCTGCCGTAATGGCTCGTCGAACATTGGCATGATTGCCTGCGTAGTATGATTGAACCCGCCGGGTCGTCCGGCGGCACAACTCAGGGGCCGAAGTGGCATTCGACCGGATAGGGAAGGCTTTGTGTGGCGAGTCGAGGAGCGTGTTAGCCTCGTAAAAAGTACGCAAAAACTTATCTGCAGAACCGCAGTACGCACTCGCAGCCTAATACAGGCTACGGATCATGGGCTTGATGTCTGATAGGGCCCATGATCACGATTTTCAGGCTGGTCAATACCTGGTGTCTCTTGGGGTGTTGGCGAGGAGGTTTCGAGAGGCTGGATCGAAGCACAGGGCGTCATCTCCCGGTGTCAGATCGAGATTAAACAGATGACTACACTCGTAGAAGCATATTGCTGACTATCCCGGGACGGGGGTTCGATTCCCCCCGGCTCCATTTTTAGGACTTCCTTTGTGGCTCTTGAAATGAGCCGCAAGGGTTGGAACGGGCGCGAGTTGCGCCCGTTTTTGCTTGGTAGGCGGTGTGCTTGCCATTTGGCGACTTCTGGCCGATTCGGGGGCTTTCGTGCGGCTTCTACTGCGCAATGCGCTGCGCGCTTGACTGCGTATTCCCGTATATCCCCGCGGTGCCTGCATCATAATCCGAGGCCTTATCAAGCAGTTCATCGGGGACATCGTTGGCGTAATGCCTGCCTGAGATGGTGATGCTGTGGCCGATCCATTTGCTCACCGCGTACTGCGGGAAGAACATCGCCCATTCTTTTTCGCATGATTGCCGCTGGGTTTGCCAGAGGCGTTTCCATGGCTCGACGCCTGCACGCTTCCAAATCTGGCGGACTGGTCGGATCAGGGCACCCTTGCCTCCGATGGCGACGAGGTGGTCTTCTCCGGGTTGACATTCATCGAATCGATTTTGGAGCAAGGGCATGAGTTTGGGTGTGATGGGGACGATGCGCTGTTCATGCCCGGCGTGGTGTTCGGTCTTGGGGCTCCGCACGGTGAGCCGACCACGATCGAAATCCACATCGGCCCAGGTCAGGATGTGCGACTCGCTGGGAATCCGAAGCCCGGCGTAGCGGGATAGGCCAAAGAGCAGCCGCCACTCGGCGTTGGGGCACGCCTCGATGACCCGCTCGATTTCGTCGGGGGTGATGTACCTCGTATACCGGCTGGGGGTCGGGCCGGACTTGAGTTCTGTGAAGGCGGATTCGTCGAGCACCTTCCGACGGACGGCCTGAGCCATGATGGTCTTGGCGTTGCCAGAATGCGATTTGATCGTCGCTTCGCTGAGCCCGAGTTCTTTGAGGAAACGCCTCCAATCAGCAGCGTCGGCGGGTGTGATGGATCGGATGGGCGTGTCCTCTTCAAAGAAGGCGAGGAGCTTGGTCCTGACTTGCCCGAGTTTGTTGAGACTCGAAGGCTTAAGATCATCTTCCCGCTCGGCGAGGTATTCGTCGATCCATTGGCCGAGAGTGGTGCGTTGGTTCTCGGGAATCAAACCCACGGCTTCGAGCTTCTCGTAGAGCCGATCTTCGATGGTCTTGAGCCAGATCACCGTTTCATCGGTCGGGGCGTGCCCGTGGATATTGGCACTGACAAGGTCCTCGACCCGGACCTTCACGGCCAAAGCGTAGCGTTTGTTCACTCGGCCGAGGGTGATGTGTCTGGGCTGGCTGGCGACGCACCGAAAGGTGATGAATCGGCTGCCGTTCTTTCGGGTGGTCATGCTGGCCATGGGGTCGATCTCCTTTGGACAGTGAGGTCTTGGAGTGAGCAAAGTTCAAGTGGATGGGCGAGGAATCGCGATCAGTTGGCGAGAAATCCCCGCTACTGACACTGACAGAACTGACACAACCCCCTTTCTTGGCCACACGGGCGGCCTAGCGGCGATATGGGCGAGGTTGTGTCAGAAGCGGCGTTTACCCCGAGAGCACAAACCGGCGTGTTGGTCGCCCGCCCTTTGGGCCCGGGGGAGCTGTGTCCCATTGGCCGAGGTCGGCCTCGACAAGTGCATCGAGTTCGGTCTGGGCGTCCGCAGCTCGCTTGTGTGACCGGAGGCGTTGCCATTGGCGGACTGTCATTTGGCCATCGTGGCGTTCGATGAGTTCGATAAGTTGTCGGCGATCACGCGCCTCATCTTCCTCGCCAAGTGTCTGGTATACCCGGAGCGCTTCGTCGGCAAACCACCGCGACAACCGGATACCCGCGTCGATGCTCACCCGATCGATGACTTCTGTATCTTCGAGTTCGGGGTCATCGGCGGCTGCGCGGGTGCAGTGGATCACCAACGCCAGACGCGCGGCGTAGCCCTCGAGCTTGCTCCACGCGGCGGCCTCGTCGCCAACATACTGAAGTTGCTCTTGGCCGTGCTCGTTGACGAAGGTGATCCAGACCTGCTTGGCTTGGCGGTTGAGCGGAAGGAGTCGGGGCTGGAGATCGCCATCTTCATCGAGATCGGGTTCGACCGTGTAGAGCCGATCGAACACCGCGGTCATTGCAGCGTCAAGCGATTGGGTGACCGTGGTTTCAGTCCAGTGCTTGGCCCGGCGGGGCGGGTGAGCGATGAGCAGGCGAGCGAGCAGGCCGTTGTCACGGTGCTGCTGGCCGAGTGAGCGTTCGAGGATCGCGGGCTGGATACCACCGGCGATCGAAACCGATGCACAGGGGACATAGATGGTCCCGCTAGTTTTGCGATCGACGATCAACGCATCAGCATCGAACATCTGGAGCCAGCGGGCGACATCGTCGGCCCCACCACCGTTCTTGTACTGACCGAAACTAAACCAACCGGAGAGCTCATTGCGAAGGGTAAGCAGGCCACGCGGGTTTTGCTGGAGCAGCATCGCCAGGGCTTCGGTGGTGCAATCCTCGATCCAGTTGCGCGGGCAGGTGGGTTGCTCGGGGGCTTCGGGTGGATCGGGCGGAGTGTCGCTTTTGGCTGCGGCCTTCTTCCAGTTGCTCATGACGATCTCGTGGAGCTCGTTCTGGGCCTCCCAATCTTTCATCGCGGCCTCGTGGTCTTTCATGAGTCGATGTTGACGATCACGCACCGCTTTGAGTGCGAGCCGGAAGGCCGGTGATTTCTGGGTGCCGCTCTCGCCGATGACGGCGGTCCAGAGAATCGCTGGCTCGGCCCAGCCACGCTTGAGTTTGATCCGGCGGGTGTTGCCGACGGCAGCGGCTAGGCCCGAAAGCATCGGGAGTGCGATGAACGATTCATCACACCCGATCGCCTCGGCACCATCGGCGACATACGACCGGACCGGCTCGGGGAGGGCTTCGACGGGGAATGGTGTGTAGGCTCTTCGTTTGACGGGTGGCTCGGATTCTCTTGGCTCGGGTGCAGTTGCTTGGGCGAGTTCATCGAGTGCTTCATGGACCGCATCAACATCGCCGCCTTCGAGATGGAGGACATCGACCAGATCACCGCCCGCGGGAAGATCGGCCCAACGGTTGGCGAGTCGGACGATCCGCACTTCGTCGGCACCGGCTTGGTGGCAGAGGTCAGCAACCGCCTCGGCATACGACTCGCCCGCTTCGTCATGGTCGGGCAAGATCACCGCGACCTTGTTTTTGAGCACCGACCAATCGGTCTTCGCCGCGGCCTTGCTCCCACCAGCACTCGTCGTAGCCACCAACCCGATTGCACGCCCGGCATCGACGCAGGATTCACCCTCAACGATGTAAACCCAGGCACCATCGGGTAAATCAGTCAGCTCGGGTAGGTGCATTAATGGACGCGGACTGGGCATGGCTTTGATAAGCCAACGATCTCCATGTTTGGATACCGGGCGGATGGTTTTTCCGGCTGGAGTGTCCCAACGCAAAGTTTCGCTGACGGGCTCGCCTGCTGTGTCGGTGTAGACCCACCGCTTGGTGACATGACCAAGTGTGCGTTCCAAAGCAGCAACCGCTTCATCCGGTGATGCAAAGCCACCTGATGAATGTGGATGTGATTCGGTTGGCGTGGTCGTCGAATGTCGGCGGGGCATGAGGTCTTTCATCTCAAGCCCAAGCGAGGCCATGATGGCCTTGGTTTCACACCCAGCGTGGCAGTTGAGTAGCACTCGGCCTTCTTCACCGATGCCAATGGAAAGGGACGGGTGTTTGTCGTCGTGGGCCGGGCATCGGCACGACCAGCCGGAGCCGGATTTCTGAGGAACCGAGCCGACCGAATTGAGTGCATCGAGCATCGTAATGATTGGATCACTCATCGCCCACCACCCTTCTGAGCGGGGCGTTTGGCGCTGTTGATCAGCCCGTGTAGATCAACAGGGTCGATCCGCACGCTGCGTCCAAACCGCACAGCGGGCAGCTTGCCCTGATCAACGAGTGTCCAGATGGTGCGATCGGTGACGCCAAGGATCTCGGCGGCTTGGCGGTAGGTAAGAAGGGGCTCGAATGCAGGGGTGTCTTGGTGAAGGTGATGATTCACAGTTCACCCCCATTCATGCCGATGCGATTTTCATCAATCCGGGCGATCTCTCGGCGGACTGCTTCGATGGCTTGCCGATCGTACAATCGAATTCGTCCAGCACGGGCTGCGGGCCGAATGGCCGAACGCGTCGCGAGGATGTGCAGCACGCGGTGGATCGGCTGGTTGATCTCGCGGGCGATGGTGCCGGGGGTGATCAGTTGTGGTTCGGGCGGCCTGGCGTTCATTTTCATCGTGCGTTCTCCTCGAAGGACGACATGCCCCTCTAGAAGACCTCAACTGGTCGCCCGTCCACCTATAAAACAACCCTCACGATGCAGAATCGATGGGTTCAGCGGACGCGTCCGGACGCGGCTGGTGATGTAGTTGGAGGTGTATTGACCAATTCCTCAGTCGTCATCTGAGAGTCGGCGGGCCTTCTTGCGAAACTTCCCGTCTCGCATCTCCTCAGCTCGTTGTTCTTTCATTAATCGATCAAGTTCCGCATCGCGGCTGGCTTGCTCGTCTTCTGATGGGCGAGCAGCTGCGAAGTCGTCGAGTGAGCCGGTAACTTGGCGTTCTCGGTTCGAGCCCTTCTTATTGGCCTCATGCTCCGCCTTGCGGGCATTGAGATACGGCGAGCGAGCGATCGCTTTGCTCATCGTGTCTGGTGAACAACCAATACATTTGGCCAGCTTGTTTCGCCCAGGAAAGCTCCCATTGTGGTCTTTCACATGCTGCTCCGCCAAAGCGATCACCTTGGCGACAGACATCCCAGCTCCAACCGGCTTGCCATCCTTCGTCTTTGAATCTGAGAGGGCAGCGATGAGATCAGGCATGATTGTCTTGTGAAACTCCGCAACAAATTCATCCATATTGGTCACGGTCACCGGCATGGGTGAGTCAGGTGTTGACGCTTGCATGGATTCAATCTTCATTTCGACCAGACGCCCCTCGCCACGCACTGGCGGACGATTTTTCTGATGCCCGATGCGAAGAACATACTCAATGACCCGCTGTTTACAACCGGCCACTGCTGCAGAATGTTCGTCTGGTGCTTCAATATCCAGATCCCCACGAGCCATCACGCCGAACTCGGTCAGCCGCCATTCATCCGAACCTGATCGCGTTATCCGAAACGGCGTCGAACTGGCAGCCTCGCCTGATTTCCACTGAACAAATGAGTCCCCCCACTTCGTCCAGATTTCAGCAAGCACCGGATCGAGTGCCTCGACCATCCCGTACTCACCTGTGGCTGCAAGCTTTGCTTCGATGGCCTCCCCTCGACCAGCCATCTCCAGCCGAAGCCCAAACCGCCGCTCAACAAACCCCGCGGCGACGAGCAAGAACAAGGCCTGCTGCTCGGTCGCGGTGAGATCGTCATGATCGAAATCATGCCAACGCTCGGGAATGGTGCGGAGGAGGGAGGCGATGGCTTGCGAGAGAGTGTGTTTCCGGTGTGGCATTGAATATTTTAGACGATTCAGCTCTGAAGGATTCGCTCTGACCTGTCCCAAATACATACTTATGCATTGGGGAACTCTGAAATATCACTCAACCCCCAGTATATTCAACCGCACCATCTATGTTGTTCTTTGGCTTTGAGACAGGAGTTTACCGATGCCCATCCGACGGACAAGAATTGCAGCCAAACTCGATTTCAAATAGATTCAGATGGGAGACCCTGATTATTCAGAGATTCCTCTACACAATCAATGACTAGCTCGACTTAGAAGATTCCTTTAAAGTCTTCTGTGCTCTTCTTTTCAATACAATCATGGTGACTATCCCAAGCAGGTAGCCGATCAGAAGATTGATGAAGAGCAGGAGTGCTCGTGGCATATTCATAGTCACAAAGAGCAGTTTGGTTTCGACCTCATCGGTGTTTTGAAGGATCACGATCAGCACGAGGAGTACAAACACAAGCACCGCGATGATCTTGGCGATTGCCTTTGGGTCGTACTTTGATGATTCGTTCATAATTTCTTTCCTTTTGGGTGAGCGTCAATGTTTCTGCTTCTTATCAATGCGATCGCAGTTCAAAGATCTGCCGTTGAATCGTACTCAGGGATATCAACTTCCCAGCCGAGTGTCGAACGGATATGCTCGGCCAAGCTCCGGGCCGCTTCGATCTCGCCGTGGGTGAGGAATAGCTTCTTTGGTGGTGCCTTGAAGCTGGAGAGCCAACTCATGAGCCCCTTGCGATCCGCGTGGGCCGAGAGTCCATTGAGTTCCTCGATCTTGGCACGCACCGTGTAATCCCTGCCATGAATCCGAACATCTGGATCCCCCTGAAGAATTCGTCTTCCGAGTGTGCCATGGGCCTGATACCCTGCAAAGAGGATGGTTGATTCAGGGCGCCCGATGTTTCGACGGAGGTGGTGTTTGACACGGCCACCTGTGCACATACCCGAACCCGCAAGAATCACATTCGATCCGCCTTTGGAGTTGATCGAGATCGACTCGGCCGGGGTTCGCACAAAGTGCAATCCAGGAAACTGGAACGGATGTTTGCCTGCCTTGAGCAATGCGTGGGTGTCATCATCAAGCAGGTGCTTGTAGCGTTTGTAGATTTCCGTTGCTTTGATCGCCATCGGACTGTCAAAGAATACGGTTATCTGGGGTATCCGCCTGGCATGAGCGAGCTCGCTGAATGTATAGAGGATCTCTTGAGCCCGATCGATCGCGAAGGTGGGGATAATCAGGTTCCCGCCTCGCTCAACTGTTTCATTGACGACTCGTTCGAGAACATCGGCCGCCTTGCCATGGTCTTTATGATCCCGATCGCCATAGGTAGACTCCATCAGGATGTAGTCAGCTTCGTGGAAGATATGTGGATCCTGGAGTAGGGGGCGATCGGTCATCCCGACATCACCCGAGAATATGACTTTCTTTTCAGTCCCGTTCTCGCGTACAGAGACCTCGATCATAGCCGAGCCGATGATGTGCCCAGCATCGCGATACACTGCGGTGATCCCTTCGCCCAGCGAGATTTCCTTGTCGTACTCGACGAGTTTGAGTTGCTTCATCGCGGCTTGGGCATCATCGGGGGAATAAAGCGGCTTGTGCGGGAATGGTCCCCGGCGTCCTTCTCGCTTGTGGCGTCGTTCTTTGTATGCCGCGTCCTCGACCTGGATCTTTGCTGAATCTTCCCAGACGATCCGGGCTAGATCCATGGTTGGAGCGGTCGCGAGGATATCGCCACGGAAACCCTCTCGGACGAACTTTGGGATGAGCCCGCAGTGATCGAGGTGCGCGTGGGTGAGAAGCAGCACATCGACCTCGCTCGGCGGAATGGGTGATTGTTCCCAGTTGCGAGATTGGAACTTGCGTTCTTGAAAGAGCCCGCAGTCGACGAGTATGTTCTTGCCGCCCGCCCGAAGGAGATGTCGCGAACCGGTGACTTGCCTGTTGGCTCCGAGAAACTGTAGTTTCATCACATTCCTCCTCGTTCGGTATTGCTAAGATAAGTGCTTACTCCTACTTTATCCAAATCAATGTGAACAGGTCATGCATCTGCAGCACATCTATTGTAGAATGACCGCATGCCTGAAGCACTCAATTCCTTTACAGCATTCCAAATCGGCCCTGAGACCCCAAAGTCTCTTGGGATCGACGAGGTGTCTTCGTGGTCGGCTTCCGACGGCGAGCTGTGGGTTCATCTGGATCGGACTTCAGAACAAAACAAGACTTGGCTGAGCGAGCAGTCCGGGATCTTCCCGCATGTGGTCGATGGGCTCTTGGACAACGCCACTCGGCCTCGGCTGGAGGTGATCAACGGCGGTCTGTTCCTGACTCTTCGCGGCGTGAACCTCAACGAGGGGTCCGATCCGGCGGACATGATCTCGCTGCGGATATGGGTGGAGCAACACCGGATCATTACCCTGGAGCGGGAGCCGCTCCGTTCGATTCTGCGCGTTGCCGAAAGCGTTCAAAGTGGCCATGGCCCTCAATCGGTCGGGGCACTCTTGGTTGAAGTTCTCGGCGGGCTCACTGAGAGAATGGGGCCGATTATTGATGGTGTCAGCGATCGGCTTGATGAGATTGAAGATCAGGTGGTCGGATCGGATGTCTTTGATGATCGCTCCGAGTTGCTGACGATGAGACAGCAGGTCATCAAGATGCACCGGTATCTCAAGCCCCAAGCGGAAGTCGTCTCCAAGCTTCGCGGAATGCAACCGAGCATGCTCGATACTCTTCAACAACACGCGCTCACCGACATCAACAATCAACTTATACGGTATGTTGAAGATCTTGAATCTTCGAAAAGCCGGATGGTGCTCATACAAGATGAGTTATCCAACCAGAACGCCGAGCGACTCAACAATCGTATGTATGCAGTCACGATGGTTGCCACGATCCTCCTGCCAATGAGTATTGTTACCGGTTTGCTCGGGATCAATGTGGGCGGCATCCCGGGCGCCCAATCGCCGCTCGGATTCCTCGTTGTGTGCCTCTTGCTTCTGCTGATGGGTCTGCTGGGCTACTGGATCGTCCGCAGGTGCAAATGGCTGTAGTGCAGATTCATCTATTTTGATGGCTTAGGTTCGTTTCCCCGTTCAATCAATTTCCCAAGATCACCAATAGACCGGAGATGCAAATCCCGCTGCGGGAACGCGATCTCAATCCCTTCCTTTTTGAATATCTTGTAGATTGCGTTATGCAGTTCATGCTGAATCGGCACGAAATAGTCGATGTTTGGGATATACACACGCATCTCAAACTCAAGTGAACTATCGCCAAACTTTCTGAACATGATTTGTGGTTGAGGATCATCAAGAACGATCTTGTTCTTCTTGGCGACCTTTCGCAGGAGCGATTCAACTTTGTCAACATCCGACGAGTAGCTCACCCCCACTGGGATTATGACCCTGAGAATTGAGTCTGAGAGCGTCCAGTTAATGACATCGGAGGTGATGAAGGTCTTGTTCGGGATGATCAGTTCTTTTCGATCCCAGTCTGAAATAGTTGTAGCCCTCATCCGAATGCGCATGACCGTCCCCGTCACTCCACCAACGGTGACCGTGTCCCCGAGCCGGATGGGGCGTTCTGCGAGGATGATCAACCCCGAGACGAAGTTGGCAAATATTTCTTGCAAGCCGAACGCAAGACCGAATGTCAGCGCGGCCGCAAGCCATTGCACATTTGACCAAGCAATCCCAACGGTCTGAAATGCAACGATGATTCCAACAATCGCGATCAGGTACCTCATTACAGTACTCAACGCGTACCGGCTCCCCGCGTCGAGCGGGAGGCGTTGGAGTACGACAATCTCTATCAAGCCCGGTACATTGCGGAATGCGATCCATGTGGCCATGAGAATGATTAGCGACAAGCCAATATCTGCGATGGTAATCGAGACGGATTCTAAATCCTCGGTATTTGAATCAGAGATGTCAACTTGGGACAATCCAGAGCCCGGCATCGGGAGTGAGGGTGTGCTCCCGTTGTCACCTTGATTCGGCGAAGCCACAGAAACTGGAACAGCCGATTGACCTTCTGAAACTGATTCGGTCGTTTCTACAACTTGAATCGTTGGCCAAACTTGAACACGATCGAGCATCCGCAATGCAGGCAATGCCTGGGCCCAGATAATGTACAATCCAATGACGGTAGCAATCGTCACCGCGCTTTTAAATATCTGTGTAGTCTGCTCGCTGAGGGCGGGGAGATCAACCTTTTCTTCATCCACAACAACGGGCAATGGAGTTGGCGCATCCACCGAATCCGGCAGAGCTTCTGCTTCTAACTCAGCCTGTACCCGTCGCCGCCGGGCATCTTCTACGGCAACCCGTCGCCGGGCAACATAAAGCCAGCGATGCAGGATTTCGTTGGCAACCACGAGCACAAGGGCGAGGATCAGCGATTGCTCAAGCCGGGACTGGAGTTGGAGGGCAGTGTAATGGAACCCGAGCCAACTCAGCACTGCGAACACGAGTGGGAGCATGATGGCGAGGAGGTACCACACATGCCGGAGACGATGAATCCATCCGCCGCTGTTGGCGTCAATGAATCGTCTGAGCACCGGGCCTGTGGGACACAATATCCGATGGAGAAAGAATGCAAGGGTCAGAAGCTCAATCGAGAATAAAATCCTGCCCAACGATGCATTTGATGCCTCGTTCCCACTGAAATCGATAACTGCAACAAGAAGAATGATTGGAACAATCGTGGGCGTAAACCAACGCAGGTTCTTCCGCATGGGTTGAGCGGCATCCTTCGACCATCGAAAGTGCCCGAGCCCCAACCCACGAGCCCGGAGCATGTGACGCAAGAAAACGAGTGGGTACATAAAGATGGCGGCTGCCTGTAAACCATTCCCCATTGCGACCGCAACAAGCTCTTGGTCTTGGGGTGCCTTGAGGAGCCAACCCAACGCATACATCGTTCCCGCAACCGGTGCGGACATGATGGCGGTGAGCAGCAGTGCTGTGAGTGTATAGCGGAACGAATCGGTCGCATAGCGAGAAACTCGTTCGCCAATGATGCCCAGCCAATAGCGACAACGAAAGCTCACCAGAAAGAGAATCAACAAGAAACCGAATCCCGAGCCCACATCAAGCAAGCGGGATCGCACGAAGGTCGTTGTCCTTTCCCAAGCATGACTCCAGCCTTTGGAGTCAAGGAGCCATGAGGCATCATTCCTGAGATCATTCAGGCGAGGCATTCGATCTCCGGCGATGCTCCGAACCCACAGGATCCGTTCCTCGATAAACCCCTTGTACGCTTCGGTGGTTATAACCGTTTCTTGGAGAGTGGTATTGAGCTCAACAAGTGTATCGAACGACTTGGACGCATCCCCGACGAGTTGATCGATCAGATCACGCCTCGCAGAGGCCAGTCCCCGTGCAACGGGGAGAAGTTCAGCCTGATTTGTTGAGAGATCATTCTTGGGAATCAAAGCGAGCAGATTTTGTGCGACCAGATCAATATCGCCAAACTCGATTCGTTCTTCTTGAAGATCAATAAGTTGATAATCGAAACTCTCAAGAGAATCTTGTGCCGTTCGGAGCTCGTACCGGACTTTGGTGATGTCCGGAAGAACTTCATACTGACGACGGAGCAAGAGTCCTGTGGCCCGACTGAGCCCTGAAGCACTGAGTCGATTTTGAATCGATGCAAACTTTGACTTCAGAGCCGAAAGCTCGGTCCTTGCGCGAACCAGGCGTTGAGCAGAACTCTCTGTAACACTGCTGGCACTTTGCGTCTCTACCCTTGCTCTGGCAATAACGACCGTTTCTTCAGCAAACGCTTTGAGCACAGGGTGCTGGCGTGCGGCTTCCCTTCGAAGACGCAGGGCTTCTTGTGCCGCCTGCTCGGCTTCTACTTGACGCTGAGTGACAACAACGCCCTGCCAAGCTGTGACCAGTTTCTCTGATTCGGACACCCTGCGTTGAGCCCGATCCCGTCGTGCGGGGAGGAGTTCTCTTCGAGCGTCATAGCTTGCGAGTTCCGCTTCGATGGAAGCAATTTCAGTCTGGTAAACGAGTACAGTTGCTCGGTATCCCGTCTCCTGAGCAACCATGATCTGGGGATGGGTATTCTGTTGTGCATCAGTGCCTTCAGGACTTACCAAGTCGACAAGTTCTTGGCGGACTCGGACAAGTCGCTCAGTCAGGGCGGTGCGTTGTTCATTCCGTCGGGTGGATTCTGCTTGGAGATCTGCTAGATTCTGGCGAGCTGCTTGGAGCGCAGCCGTGGCTTGGGTGAGTGTTTGTTCAAGCTGTGCAAGGGTAGTTCCTTCAGCCACGACCACTGTTGGTTCGAGCGGCGTCAGGGCGAGCTCGTCGCGGATTGATGACAACAACTGGGGGGCTTCGCTGGCAAGCCGTTGATACTCGACCGTGTGCTGGGTGTGCTCGGCGGCTTTCCTGAGCTGATCAATTGCGCCCCGGTAAAGACCGATTGCTGCCCCCTTGGTCGCTTCATCGAGCCCTGAAGCGGACTGCAGCTCCACGATCTTTGCTTCGCATTCCTCGATGGTTGGGGTGGATGTGGGTACTTGCGCAAGAACTGATGATGACAGCACCATCACGATCATTGCACACCATGTTCGTAGCCAGGACGAGTCCAAACGGCATTTTGCATTCATGGGACTATTCTAGCTCGTATGGATGAGATTTGAATCTTGAATGGGAGCATGGCTGAGAAATCAGCCTTGGCACTCTACAGTGACTGGATGGGATCGACGGGAATCAGTGCTCGCCTATCCCTCCCCTACGGAGCAACACATGCCGGGCCGCTTGATTGAAATAATCCTCCCCACGGTTGACGCGGATCGAGTCCGGAAAGTGATTGACGACAAAGGCATCACATGGTCTTGGGCGGAAGTCGGCGAACTGACCACCATGTTCAAGCTCCTCGCTCAGGCCGATGAGGTTGAGAAAATTATGGATGCAATCCAGCCAATTCTCAAACTCTCAAACGACGCACGGCTATTGGTCTTGCCTATCGAGGCATATGCGCCCCGGCTGGATCAGGATAACCAAGCAAGCGTGGACACGAAGCCAACAACGAGCAACCGGATCAGCAGGGACGAGTTGTACGAAGACCTCAACGAGTTCGCCAACACCACATCAATGTTTCTCGCGATGACGATCCTCTCAAGCATCGTCGCTGCCGTGGGTCTCTCCCGCAACAGCCCCGCGGTGATCATCGGGGCAATGGTTATTGCTCCGCTGCTTGGCCCAAACATGTCACTCGCGTTGGCCACCGCACTCGGTGACACGCGGCTTGCAATCCGGGCACTCAAGACCAATATCATCGGCGTATCCACCGCTGCATCCGTCGGGCTGATCTCTGGACTGATTTGGCCGCTGGATCTGTCAGCCACCGAGGTCGTTTCAAGGACAAGTAGTTCATTCGGCGAGATTATTCTTGCCCTCGCAACAGGTGTTGCAGGGGCACTGGCCCTCTCAGTTGGTATCGGAAGCTCGTTGGTCGGCGTGATGGTTGCCGTGGCTTTGTTGCCTCCGGTCATCATCGCGTCGATGCTCTTGGTGCAAGGATCAACCACCGAGGCGATGGGTGCGTTGCTCTTGGCAGCAATCAATGTCGTCTGCCTGAACCTCGCAGGCATTCTGACCTTTTATCTCAAGGGCATCAAGCCGAATACTTGGTGGGAAGCCGAGCGAGCCAAACGATCGACCAGAACCGCAATTGCCGTCTGGATCAGTTTGCTCCTCATTGTCATTGTCTTGGTGGCGTTCTCGAATATGTCGCCATAATTACCATACCCAGTCGGCTTGTATATTGACAACTCGTAATGCGAGGAGCCTACCCATCAATTACATCAGAATCTAACTCTGTCACGCGCATATTCGTCGCGAGATTCTCACGAACCCGTTCATGGAGCGAATCATCATCCATCTTGCCAATGGCCCGCTCGACGCTCTTGAGAACGCCCTTCTTTGGGAACGCGAGATGACAAATCGGATCACCCGGAGCAACCGATGGCAGGGTGGTCATTCCGATTACGATCCCATTGCGCGGCGAACAGATTACATTCTGTTGATCACCCATCAAGTCCGTATTGGTCGCGAGCGGCTGGTCTTTCAAGACCGTTTCCCCAGGCGAGACATGGAACTCCAAGAATCCGCCTTGAGTTGCCCGGATCCATTTGGTCGTTTTCGTCTCGATCCGGTACGCGGGCTCAACCGGTGTTCCCTCAATCATTCCAAGGAATCGAAGGCAGTTGCGGATCCCGCGCTCTGAGTACTCGACGACGCCCGGTTCTACTTTCCAAACCTCACCCGCTTCAAGAAGAATCGTTGCACATCCAACCTTGCATGCGCTGGATCTCAGTGTACCCTTGGTGCCTTTGTTATCAACGACAACTTCGGCGCCGAACGCTCTGGCCAGCCCGGCGACCTTCTCATCTGACAAATCGGCCCGGACGTTGGGGAAGTTGGTGCGTCGGACGGCGGCTGTGTGAAGATCGATCCCATAGTCGCAGTGCCTCGTGACCTGATCGAAAAAGGACCTCGCCAATCGGCTTGCCAAGCTCCCCTCCATCGACCCCGGGAAACTCCTATTCAGGTCCCGCCGATCAGGCAGGTAGCGTGAATGCCGCTCGAACCCGAGCATATTAATCACCGGAACAAGCACGAGTATTCCCGCCGCAAGATGAAATGGCTTCTCCCGGATGATGTGCCGGATGGTTCCTGTCCCGTTGATCTCATCACCATGAACAGCAGCGGTAATCGCAACTGTTGGTCCGTCCTTCGCTCCCCGCCAGACAGAAACCGGAATAGTGATGTCTGCTCCAGAATACCCCTCTGAGATCACGATCGAGAGCGACGCTGAAGTTCCTGGCTGAACACTCGATCCAAACCACTCTGCAGTACCATTCCCTTCGCTCATGAGGTTGGCTCCAGATCAACAATCAACTGTGGATCAAGTTTTTCTGCTTTCGCCTTCCGCTTTCTACGCTTCTTCTGAGGGATCAGATCACGCATCGCATCGAGCTTTCCATAACACAACAGCCGGTCGTCGGCTTCAAGGATCCGCGATCCCTTCGGATTTGAGAAGACCTTCGTCCCCTGATGCACATTGAGTACCGTGAAGTCCCGCTCACGCAACCCGGATTCTGCGATCGTCTTTCCAACGAGTTCCGATCCTTCGGGGATCACGATCTCAGCAACCCCAACGCCCTTGGAAACGGAAAGCCGTTGCCGAACATCGATCTCGGGGAAATCCACTTGGCTGGTGATGTAGTCAATCACGGCCCCGGCGATATCTAAGCCGGTCGCCCCCTCAATTCCTTCAAACCCTGGTGATGAGTTGACCTCCATGATCTGAGGCCCATCATTGCCCTCAAGCATATCAACGCCAGCAACCTTGAGCCCCATGATCTGTGCCGCCCGAACCGCGGTCTCTTCGTACTCTTTCGGAAGCTCAATCCGTTCGGTATTTCCACCTCTATGGACATTACTTCGGAACTCGTCTCCCTGTGCGACCCGGCGCATCGCGGCGACAACTGTGTCTCCTATAACAAATGCGCGGATATCCTTGCCCTTGCTCTCCTTGACGAACTTCTGGACGAGCACATTTTGCTTGGCGTTCTGGAGTGTCTCGATAATCCCTTCGGCCACCATCGTGGTCTCTGCAAGGATCACCCCGACGCCCTGTGTGCCTTCAAGGATTTTGATCACCACAGGTGCTCCACCGATCCGCTTAATTGCCGGGAGCACATCCGCCCGGTCCCGCACAAAGGTCGTGTGCGGGATGCCTATGGCATGACGGCTGAGAATCTGCATTGAACGGAGTTTGTCCCGTGAGTTGGTAATCCCGTTGGAGGTGTTTGGTGTGTAGACATCCATCTGCTCGAACTGGCGAACGACTGCTGTTCCGAAGTAGGAAATCGATGCGCCAATACGAGGGAGGATTGCGTCATAGTTGCTGAGTGCCTTCGAACGATAGTACAAATCTGGTTCGCCCTCTTCGAGCTCAAGCGTAAACCGGAGGGTGTTGAGCACCTTGACAACATGACCGCGTTCCTCAGCGGCTTGTCTTAATCTTTGGGTGCTGTAGCATTTGGGTGCGGTGGAGAGAATGCCTAGTTTCATATTGAATCCTCCGATGGGTTGCTGTCTTTTTTCTTTGTGATCACATACTTACGAGAAGAATCAACAAGATATCGATCCGAAAGCGCTGATCGGCCAATGAGCATTCTGCACAGCATCCCCTTCCTGCAGACCAGCCCGAGCTCGGCTTCAAACTCTTCATCCCCGATTCTGAGCGTTGTCAGGCAGACCACCCGATCTTGGGGTTGTCCATGACTGGGCTTGACCCGAGTGATCCGGTTGCAGCGGGCTTCTACCCACTTCGTGAGCCGAGTTGGCGTAACCCGATACACAACCTCGAATCGGACATGCTCATCATCGATAATCTCAAACTGCGCCACATCAATGGCACTGGTCCGTGCACCGGTATCGAGCTTGGCCCGAACCCGGTGGAGCCCCCAATCCGGCATATCGACCCGCTCGCTCCAACCTGCTACTACTGTGTTCTCTGATGAAATCATGAAAAGTCTCTAGAAATGATATGCCCAAATAGCAGCGAGAGCACCATTCGGTGGCCAAGAGATACTCTTATCTCAGCCTTTATCTGTGAGGGGACCTGTGGCTTACTGTTTGTATTAATATCCGTTTTGTCTAGTTCTAAAGCGTCAAGCCGCGATGGTTAAGGTGGCAAGCGTGGTGAATCGAGAGAAAGTAAAGTATGGTCATGTGGTTTCCCTCTTGGTGTATTCCGAACAGAGCAGCCAGAGTACCCGAATCCGGTTCTTGAGACAAGGGATGTACCAGCAATCATCGGATTTGTGCGGACGGTTTAGTTCTTCTTCTTTTGGATTGGCCCGGTGTATGCAGTCCGTCGTTGTTATGCGAGTCTCGAAAGCGTGGAGGAGGCGAGGGTGAGGACGATGAAGAAGCCACACATGTCGGTGACGGTGGTGAGGATTGGGCCCGCGGCGATAGCGGGGTCCACCTTGAATCGCTTGAGCAGCAGGGGCACCGCGCCTCCGATGACGACCGCGATCATGGTGTTGAGCATCAGTGCGCCCCCCACGACGGCGCCGAGGTATGGGTTGCCTTTCCATGCGTACGCGACGAGTCCCAGGAGGATACCGAGGACGAGGCCGTTGATGAGACCGACGGAGATTTCTGCGAGGACGGTGCGTGCGATCTCGGTGGGTCGGACGACGCCCAGCGTGAGCTCGCGCATGGACACGGCGACCGCTTGGTTGCCGGAGCAGCCGCTCATGTCGGAGATGATGGGGAGGAAGACCGCGAGGGTGATGACCGCTTCGAGCGTGTCCTGGTGCATCGCGATCACACTGGCGGCAACCATGTTGAGCACGATGTTCACACTCAACCACGAGAGGCGTCTTCGAGCGCGGAGCAAGAGAGGCATAGAACGGAGTTCTTCACCACCGACGATGCCTTGTGCGCTGAGGTAAATGCGATCGCCTTGTTCAGCGACGGCGGATTCAACGGCGGCGCGGTGGACAACGCCGCAGAGTTGACCAGATTCGTTGAGGACGGGGACACCGAAGTAGTGGTTCTCGTTGAAGAACGCTTGCAGTTGTTCCAGCGTGTCGCTGTCTTGGACCGCTACGGGGTTGTGGATCATGACCTCGTGGAGTGGTTTTTGTCTGAACGCGAGAAGCAGGTCGCGCATGCGGAGGACGCCGACGAGCTTGCCTTGCTCGTCGGTGACATAGGTGTACTGAATGTCGTAGTGCGTATATTCCTCCGCGTTGTCTCCGAGGTCATTGATGACCTCGGAGACATGGGTCTCCATCCCGAATGACAGGTATTCGGTCACCATCAACCCACCAGCGCAGTCGTCGTCGTACGCGAGCAGACGCTCCATCTCGCTTGCGTCTTCCTCGCTGAGCTCATCGATGATCGCGCGTGCGTCGTCGTCGTCGAGTTCCCCGATGACATCCGCGGACTCGTTGCTTGGGAGGTACTCGAGGATGCGTGCGGACTCTGCGGGTTCGAGCGCGTCGAACGCTTCAGACGCGAGCGGTTCGGGGAGCACATGGATCAGATCAGCGGCCCGCTCCGTTCCCAGAAGCAAGAGCAGCTCGCCTCGCGCGTCCTCTGGGAGACGAGAGAATGCGAGGATTTCGTCCGCGTTGCTCATCCGATCGAGCATCGTTTGGGTTGCTTCGTGGTCACCCGCTCGCATGACTTCGAGGAGTTCTCGCGGATCACATGATTCGGTTACGACGGTCTCTGGGAGTTCATTCATGGAGAAATGATACGAACGCAATCAGGTCGTCGTTGCGTTGATTGGTCGAAGTTGAAGAAGAACAAAACATCCCCTTGACATGCCCCCAAAACCTAGTCCATTTCTTATGCGAGTAATCTTGTAGATGCGCTTGTACCCGTTTCTGTACCAGCTTGAAGGTGATGCTTCATGCTTTATCTGGCCAGGCTAGCCTGGCCAGATAAAGCAGCGAACTCCTCGGGGGCCAGATTGCCCAAGGCGCTGTGGGGTCGGACTTTCTCCGTGGCATCAGCCAAACTCAGGAACCAGTTTTCGTTCAAACACTCCGCTCGGCATCGACCGTTGAATGCTTCGATGAGCCCGTTATCCGTAGGCTTTCCCGGTCGGCTAAAGTCCAGCCGCACGCCGTTGAGATACGCCCATTGATCCAGACGCTTGCTTGTAAACTCTGTGCCGTTGTCGACACGGATCTTCCTTGGCAGTACACCGCGAGTTTCTTTGATCCGGTCTAAAACACGAGCCACATCATCTCCGTTGAGCCGTTGACCAACTTCGATTGCAAGACTCTCGCGTGTAAAGTCATCGACTCTCGTCAAGAGCCGGAACCGACGGCCATCGAAGAGCTGATCCGCGATGAAATCCTTCGACCAGCGTTCGTTGGCGTGAGTCGCCTTGGTCAGCTCAGGGCGTGTTGCGCTGCTTTTGTGCCGACGCGGCTTGTGCCTGCCCACGCAGAGCCCTTCTTCTTTGTAAAGCCGGTATACACGCTTTCGATTCACCAGCCATCCTTCACGCCTGAGCTTGATCCAGATGCGCGGGTATCCCCCAGCTGTACAGATGGTGACATGCACACCTGCGATCTCCTTCATCCGATTTGGCAGCGGGGCCTGATCGTCTGCAACACTTTCGTAGCGATGTGTTGCTCGTGGTGCAGCTATCACTCGGCATGCACGACGCTCGCTCACGCCGTATGCCGATTGTGTATTGCGCACCATCTTCCGACGACGATCAGGCCGCAAACTTAAAGTGGGGCTTTCCCTTGAGTGCATCCTGAAGAATCTGGCGATCAAGGCTCAGGTCAGCAACGAGTTGCTTGAGCCTTTGATTTTCATCTTCAAGCTGTTTAAGCCTCCGCACTTCGGCGACACCCATCCCGGCAAACTTCTTCTTCCACCGGTAGAAAGTCTGCTCGCTCACTCCCATTTTCCTGCAAACCTCACGCACCGATGCGCCGCCCTCGGCTTGCCTCAACGCGAACGCGATCTGCTGCTCTGTAAACCTTGATTTCTTCATGAACTGATCCTCCAAACAAAGACCAGATTATTCCACAAAGTCTCACCCTAGGCATGGATCAGGATTTGGGTTTAAGCGCATAGAATTGGCGTACTTGGAAGGCAGGCCATCATTGTAATTGAATCCAAATCGTCGAGAGTACCCGGTGGACTAGATCATTGAGATCATTTCTGAGTCTCCATGTCTGTCCAAGATGCTTCTCGATCAGTCCGTTCTCGCTCAAGATTCAGAGCGATGCATCCCAACCCGGTCGCCCCGTCGTTGAGGCGTGGGTTGTTCTCGTATGGGGTGATCTCTGTGATGTTCTTCTGTACGACTTTCATGGTGTATGCCTCCGTGCATGTGGTGTGAATCGAGGCCAACCGTGGCCTCGCGTTGGTTTGTTTGCCGCCCCGACGGCGTACCTCGTTGACCCGTGTGGCCAAGGGGCTTGGATTCCGACGGGGTGGTGCCAGCCTAGGCAAGCTCGCCACACGGGCGGCCCTCGCAACCGGACAGGACAGGCGGAAGAAAGTCTGTCGATATTGGGTGCTGTTCCCGCGGGCGTCACCTGAAAAGCATCACCCGGGAGTACCTAATCGATCCCGGCCTCTGACACAACCCCCTCTGCACCACCGCTGACGAGCTGCAATCGGGGTTGTGTCAGTTCTGTCAGTGTCAGAGAGACCGCTTCGCGGTTTCAACTTGCAGGCATCCAAGGCCCACCCGGCTTCCAGACTTCATTGCTCGGCGAATCCGATCGCGGAATGACTGGATCAAGGAACAATCGAATCTGTTCCACAACTTCATCCAGCATCGGCGTCTCATGGCCATCGCCGATCTTGCGAATGAACGCAGCCCATTGCCGTTGTTTGGCATTGTCGCCTGCAAAGTCATCCGTCAACCCGATGGGAAGCGATGATGGCATAGGTGTTCCCCGTCGTTGCATGGTGGCTACCACCGCTTCTTGCAACACGCCGAGCGAGAAAGGCATCGTTTGGCTCAGTGTCCAGAGATCGTAGTAATCCTTCATCCGGCTATTGGCCATACCACGCACAACGATGGCATCGAGTTTCTCTGCAATCACAGTCTCAGGCGGATACGCGCGCATATGAGGAGCGGGCAGATCCAGTATTGGGCCGAAAACCATATCACAAGGACCGGGCGTAATGGCATCACCAAAGCCAACATCGATTTGGATCGGTATGCGGGCATTCCCCAAGAATGCTGTCATTTGTACGCGAAGCCCATCATAAATGGCATCCTCTCGGATTGGTTCAACACGAACCGATTCTGCATCAAACACCAACCCGTCCGGCTCAACATTGGTGACACAAACCTCACGAAAGATAGCCATCAGACGATCCATCGAGGGATCACCAAAACCAAGCAAATCAACATCTTGCGTAGAGCGGTGTGGTTTGTCCGCCCAGGATACGAACAGCATCGCTCCCTTGAGCACAAACTGATCGGCATATGGACTCTGCGTCAAACGATACAGCAAACGCTCGACTGCAAACCGTATCAAGACCATATTGAAGACCTCGTCCCGTTGACGGGCGTAGTTCAGAAGCCGTTGTTTGATGGAATGGGCAAGCCCGTCACTGTGTGGATTGGAGTGCGTGCTCATGCCATGGCCTCAAGGTATGGCCGGATCACGGAGGCAACACGACACTGCCGGGCATACTCATCAATCTGACTCGGTGTTGCCCGGCGATGCTTGAGGGTTTCACGCAGTGCCTCGATCGCAACCTCGAGCCCGATGTGCCGACGGTATCGGAAACAATCCACCACTGTTTTGGCGGGATCGAAGACCCGTACCCCTACGCCTTCAATCTCGACTTCTTCGATCCCCAGCGTCAGCGCAGGCCCAGATGCCAGAACAAAGTGCATCGCAGGCCGATCAATCCTTGGCTTGTGAGATTGGCGATCAATCATCATCCAGACTTCATGAGGCAGCTGCGTCCCGATCTCGTGATATGACAGTGCCGAGAGCAGGCACACTGTTCCGCTGGGTACCCGTGCTGATGCAATCGCTAGGTCATGATGCGTCGAGATATCTGCCGATGCGAGGGCGTAGGTGCCTCGAGCGATCTTGACGAGTTTTCCTTGGTCTGTCAGCCGACGAAGAACCTCGGGATGAATCCCCAGCTCCATTGCATCACGAAGGCGAATCATGCCCTGGTGATGGGCCATTTCGAGGGCGGTCTGGGCTGGGTCCTGCGAAGTCATGTGTAAATATATCGACTTGTTCCCGTACAAGCCGACATTTTTACACATATTCGTAATAAACCCTCAAATAATTTGAAGGTTTGAGCCTCATAGCCAGAACTAATTACTTCCGACCGGCTCCCAACCCCCACCCCTGATCGCAGACACGGGCCAACCTGTGGCCTCGTGGGCGAAGATTTCGAGCAAATCCGCTGCTGGGATCTTGTCGATCTCACGCTCCTTTGAACCCAAAGCTTTCGCGCTGCGCCAGGCGCTGCGTGCCCTGTAGATTACGCCACTTTCCCCGGAGAATAATGAACTCGTCGACCATTCGATTCCCCCCGGCTCCATTATTTCCCTACCTTGGACAAGGGTAGACTTGACGGCACTAAGTGACTCATTGACAGTCATTTGAGTGCCGTTTTCGTTGGACTTGGCGGGTACTTCATTGGACACGAATTGACCCGTTTTCCCACCGACCACTGCGCGCTTTACTGCGCGCTCGGAGGTGGTATCGGCTCGTACCGATGGAAACTCCGTCATGACGGCGGCATGTTCTGATTGCTCGGTGTGCATGTAGCCTTGGGTGGTTGTGATATCGGCGTGATCGGCCATGCGTTGGGCGAGACGAGCATCCTTGGTCATCTTGGCGATGGTTGTGGTGAAGGCGTGTCGAAGGCTGTGGAAGCACGCGATGCCCTCGTCCGTTTGCTTTGGAATCCCTGCAAGTTTGATATGCTTGTTCACTGTGTGATGGCTCGGCATTGATGGAAACACGAACTGAGTCTTTGCATGCCCTCTTGCCTCTGCCAATACTCCAGCTGCTTCAAGCGTGATGTATTGCTTGCGTCCTTTATCGTTCTTGGTACTCACTGGTCGCAACAGGATATATGGATCTAAATCACGCTCATGCACATTCTCCCATTGCAACTGCTTGAGTTCCCCTTTTCTTGCACCTGTGACATATGCAATCAGATACACAAGCTCATGCTTTCCCGCAACAGACAACAACCGGATCATCTCCTTCTCGGAGTATGCCCTGCGAGGTTTCTTGTCTGATTTCTTAACTCGTGGAGGACGAATCTTCCCTTTGATTGGGTTCTCGTTCAACTTCCCTTCATACACCAGCCAATCAAGAAATACATTCCATGAAGTCATGTATTCACGGCGAGTCTTTGCTCCACAAGACAGAGCACTCCACCAAGGCTCGAATGATTGCTTGCGTACTTCTTTCAGTTTGGTAAACACTCCATCATTCAGGGGCTTCATAAGCTGCGTGCGCTTGTGGCGAATGTGTTCTTTACCTCGACGATCTACCTCCTCAAGATACTTGAGATGCTGCTCGATGAGATCGTACAAAAAATCGCAGAGCGTTCGTTTGCCCTGGCGATAAGCTGCTAAACCGATTTCCTTCATTTGCTTGGCTGCAAGCGTCGCCGAGTACTGATCTTGGCATCCCGTCGAAACGACTTTACCCTCGATGGTCGTGTAGTAGTTCTTTCGGCCTGCACGCTTGTATACAGATGGGGCACCCATTAGAGATGCCCCCGCTTGATGCCATACTCCCAATACGCATTCACCGCTTCAATGGGAAACCAGAGGTTTCTCCCCGCTTTGACTGCGCAAGCTAAAAGCGGCTCCACCTTGCGCCGACGATCGAGTGTTTTCTCATCGAATCCATATCGGCTTGCAACCTCTTTCTTTGTCAGGTGGCCCGCAAGACGATTCTTTGGCCCTTTCATGATGCACCCTCCAATCCTGTTGAACTCTTGCCCTTCTTCTGCTCTCGCCGTGTTCTTGCTGCATCACGCTGGCGTGGGCCTTTTTCGATGATCTCGGATATCTCTTCGTCTGACATATCAGTCTGGGCGAGTTTGGCCAACATACGCAGCACGGTGGGCGAGGTCAGTTTTTCGTGCATGGCTCGGATCACCGGATTCTCTAGGCTCTTGTGGAATGATTCTTGCTCTGGCAGATCATTCTTCACAGCCTGTTCGATCACGGATGTTCGGGAGACACCGGCATCAGCTGCGAGCTTGTCAATGCGTTCGAGCAGGTCGGTGTCGAGTTTGATGGATATTTGGGTTCGAGGCTTCATGATTCGAGCGTATCACGATCGAATCACTTCGTCAAGTTGCATTTAGAAAAAGGCCATAAAAAAGGCCAACGGCACCTTTCGGCGTGGTTGGCTGGTCGCTCCGTAGAGCGTGGCCTTCGAATGTTGTCCCCAAAGGGGACGCATCTTGTTACGACAAGACTCACAAGCCAAGGTTGATTACACTGCCCCGATACTACTTGATCGTTCAGGTCTTGTCAAGTCCTCATGATTGGAATACCATCCTAAAACCAAACATCCTAGGGGATATACCATGAATCGCATTCTTGGACTCGACATTGGCACCGCATCCATCGGCTGGACTGTCCTTGATGATTCAGGGAAATCTGGCACCATCATCGTCTCTGGCGTTCGGATCTTCCCCGAAGGGGTAGATCGGGATCAGCAAGGTGGCGAGCAATCCAAGACCCAGACCCGCCGAGAATCGCGTGGTGCCCGCCGGCAGATCGCTCGGCGGGCGCGGCGAAAACGGTTTTTGATTCGGTATCTGCAATCAGTTGGTTTATTGCCGACCGACGGGACAGAACTCGAAGAAGTGATCGAGATGAATCCGTATCCACTCCGAGCCAGGGCGCTCGATGAACAACTCTCGGCCTATGAAATCGGTCGGGTGTTGATTCACTTGAACCAACGGCGAGGGTTCTTGTCGAATCGCAAGACGGACAAGGCCAAGCCAAGCGAGACCAAAGGGATGCTTGCGGAGATCAGTGCGCTGGCGGGTCGGATTGATGGGACGGGATGCCAAACGCTTGGGGAGTATCTTCATAAGATCGGCACGGGTGAGATTGAGTCGTCTGGGGATGAACCAAAGGGCATCCGCAATCGGCATACTCGGCGTGATATGTACGAGCATGAGTTCGAGACGATCTTTGATCGGCAACGAGCCCATCATCCAGAGTTGCTCAGCGATGATGTTCATGATCGGATTCACCGACGGATATTTTTTCAACGCAAGATGTATTGGCCCAAGAGTGTGATCGGGGTTTGCGATCTCGAACGCCGACTCAAGCGGTGCCCAGTGGCCGACCGGGATGCACAGCGGTTCCGCATTGTTCAGGAAGTGAACAACCTCAAAATCGTGGACCGATCGACCGGCGAAGAACGCCGACTCAGCCCAGAAGAACGAATCATCACGATTGATTATCTCTCAAAAGCAAAGACAAGGTCGTTCGATCAGATTCGCAAAAAACTCAAGTTCACCGAAGAGGTTCGGTTCAACTTTGAGAAAGACGATGGCGGCGGTCGCGACAAACTCCAGGGGCATGTCACCGATGCAACACTCTCCGGGAAGAATGTGCTTGGCAAGGGCTACTGGGATATTGATGATCGGATCAAAGATCGCATCGTCAAAATTTTGATCGAGGAAGATCGTGAGGATGTTGCAATCTCGGCTCTCATCAACAAGTGCGGCCTTGACCATGAGCAAGCCGAATGTGCAAGTGGTGCGCACCTGCCCGACAGCTATGCCAATCACTCCAAGTATGTCATCAAGAAACTCCTTCCTTATCTTGAAGAAGGCAAGTTTTATATGGGCAATGATGCTTCGGATTCTGCGCTCCATGCCGCTGGATATCTGCGGCCTGACGAGCAAGTGATCGACCAGCAAACATTGCTCCCAGAATCGCCCGATCTGCCCAATCCGATTGTCCGCCAGGCACTGGTTGAAGTCCGCAAGACCGTCAACGCCATCATTCGAGAACATTGCAAGGATCGAACCCAGAAGAATGAGAGGCCGTTTGATCGGATTCATGTTGAACTGGCTCGTGAAACGAAGAACTCGTTTGAGAAGCGGAAGGAGATTCGATTTGAGAATGTGAAACGCCGCAAGTTGCGAGAATCGGCGGGTGATGAGATCGCTGGCGCAGGCGACAAGGTGACACGAAGCAAAATCAATAAATATCTGCTTTGGCAGGAGCAGAACCGGACCTGTGTGTATTCGGGCAAGGCTATCTCATTCGAGCAAATGCTCTCCGATGCGACCGATGTTGACCACATCCTCCCCCGGTGGCGATCGCTCGATGATTCGATGGGAAACAAAGTCGTCGTATTCCGCAATGAAAATGCCGCCAAAGGCGACAAAACACCCTACGAATGGCTCGCAGATTCAGACCCAGAGAAATACGACGAGGCCTGCTTCCGGGCATGGAAACTCGGCAACCACAAATACCGCCGATTCAAACAGCAGGAACTCGAACTCGATCAGTTCGTTGCCCGCCAGCTTGTCGATACGCAATACATCTCTCGCTGCGTCACACAGTATTTGAAATGCCTTGGTGCCAAGATGGTCATGCCTCGAGGTTCGATGACCGCTGAACTCCGAAGACGATGGGAACTCAACAACATTCTTTCCGATGACGGCGAGAAAACCCGCGCCGATCACCGACACCATGCCGTCGATGCCATCACGATTGCGTTGATTACCCAAGCCCGCATCCAGCGCTTCGCCAAATCTCGCGGCGACGGCCAACTGTGCCCTTGGCCAGATCTGCGACAGCAGGCGGAGCAATCGGTGATGGATATCAAGATTTCTCATCGGGTGCTCCGCCGATTGTCCGGCGCACTCCACGAAGATACTTTCTATGGCCCAACTCAAAAATACAAAGGGACCGATCCAGAGCGCTGCCTCCCACCCGGGAGTATTGGGCATGGCATCAATCGGATGCACGCCAAAGACTGGACCGAGGATTCAGGCACATTTGTTCGGCGGAAAGTGATCGCAGAGGTCAAGAATGCCAAGCATCTTGCCAAAGTCCGCGACAAAGGCATCCGTGAGATTCTTGCAAACCACCTGAGGGGCATAGATGTCGATCCGTTCGGTAAGGCCGCCTATCCCAAGGGCTGTTTCGAGGGCGACAACGCCCCCACCATGCCCAGTGGCGTACCCATCAAACGGGTCCGGCTCCTCGAAAACAAATCCACGCTTCGCCAGGTAAGCGATCGACGAGATTTCCACTACACCCAGCCGGGCAACAATCACCACATCACCTACCGAGAAACAGCGGACAAGAAAGGCAAGCCGACATGGGTCGGTGAAGTGACGACGATGTGGGACGCCGCCGTGCGAGGGCGCACCAAAATCAACGGCAAATCACTCCCGCTCGTCGATCAATCCGATACCGAAACTGGTAAGTTTGTGATGAGTTTGTCGATTGGAGAGTTATTCGAGATTGATGATCCCAAGGGCGAGTTGGGGCGGATTCTGTGCGTGGTGCGGAAGATTGATCAAACAGGAAGACTGCACTACAAGTTGCATATCGACGCAAGAACTTCTGGCGAACTCTCACCGCTCAATCTCTATGTATCGCCTAAGCAGATGCATGAAAACAAAACCCGCAAGGTCACTGTCACCCCGGTCGGTCAAATCCGTTGGGCCAATGACTGATTCGACTGATTTGCCCGTCCGGTCCCGCCGATAACCCCGGCATGGCCAGACGAACCATCGAAATCAGTGCCGAGCGTGCGCACCTTGCGATCGAGCACAACCAGCTGCTCATCATCCGCGACGGACAATCTCGGCGTGATCTTGAGATGCGTCAGCGCGTTGCTTGCGAAGACCTCGGCATTTTGGTCGTCGATCATCGTGAGGTGACCTACACGCATGCAGCACTCGCGACAATCGCTGATCACGGCGCTGCCCTTGTCGTGTGTTCGGACGACCATCTCCCCGCTGCCATCATGCTTCCGATCTCATCGCACACCGAACAAGTCTGGCGTATTCAAGATCAGATTGATTGCTCAAAGGTGCTTAAGAAACAACTCTGGACGAAGTTGGTCAAATCCAAGATTCGTGCGCAGGCCGAGAATCTCGAACCCGATACTCCAGCCCGTCGCCGGTTGATGCAGATGGTCAAAGAGGTCAAATCCGACGACACGACCAATGCCGAAGCCCAGGCCGCCCGTGTGTATTGGCAGGCACTGTTTCCACCGAAGGGTGATTTCAAGTTCAAGCGTTCTCCGGGTCAACGCAAACCGCCAAATGCGTTTCTTGACTATGGCTACGCAATACTCAGAGCCGCGATCGCCCGAGCGTTGGTCGGGGCCGGTTTGATGCCCGCGATTGGGATTCACCATTCCAACCGCTCCAACGCTTTTTGTTTGGCAGACGATCTCATCGAACCACTCCGCCCCATGATCGACCGAAGAGTCCGTGAGATCGTCAAATCTGGTAGCCAATACCTCGATCAGCAAACCAAAGCCCAACTCCTCCTCACCCTCACGGCCACCGTCTCGATCGCCCCGCCGGGTGAGGAACCCACGATTGGGCCTCTCGATGCCGCCCTTGCCCGGTATGCCGCGTCCTTGGCCCGTTCCTATGGCTCTGGGCAAGAGTCTTTGCTCATCCCTATCGAAGTCCCTCCTGAGGACGAATAAACCATGCCAGCATTTAGTGGATACCGATTTATGTGGGTTCTCGCCATGTTCGATCTTCCGACTGACACCAAAGCCGGGCGCAGGCACTACACCCAGTTCCGCAAAGTCCTCTTGAAGGATGGGTTTGCAATGATGCAGTATTCGGTGTATATTCGTCATTGTGCAAGCCGAGAAAATGCGGCTGTACACATCGCCCGGATCGAACGAGCGATCCCACCAGATGGAGAAGTCCGTGTCATCACCATTACCGATAAACAGTTTGAACGGATGCGAATTTTCTGGGGCAAAAAGCGTCGAACGCCAGAAGCCCCGCCTGCCCAACTCGAGTTATTTTGACCTCGAATCGCCCTATCTCCTTATCCCGCCTGCATTTCCGAGGAATCTAGTGTAATCAACCCCGGCCTGAAAGCAAGTCGCAACGCTGACCGATCAATGGATGCCTCAGACGGAGTGTAATCAACCCCGGCCTGAAAGCAAGTCGCAACGCAACACGCTGGTTCCCAATGACTCCTTGCAGTGTAATCAACCCCGGCCTGAAAGCAAGTCGCAACCAGGCACAAAGAACAATCGGCTCGTTCTCGAGTGTAATCAACCCCGGCCTGAAAGCAAGTCGCAACCGATGCACCCCGGTTGAGTCGGCAGCATCAGTGTAATCAACCCCGGCCTGAAAGCAAGTCGCAACTCCGGCTCATTGGGGTCGCCGGGTGAGATCAGTGTAATCAACCCCGGCCTGAAAGCAAGTCGCAACGCACGCGACCAGACCTCGCCGTGTCCATGCAGTGTAATCAACCCCGGCCTGAAAGCAAGTCGCAACAGCAGGTCTTGGGTGCCCATCAACGCGACCAGTGTAATCAACCCCGGCCTGAAAGCAAGTCGCAACCCGAGCGACTCGTGGATATCTTTGGCCGATAGTGTAATCAACCCCGGCCTGAAAGCAAGTCGCAACTTGCCCGCGACGCTGACCGTCAACGACTTAGTGTAATCAACCCCGGCCTGAAAGCAAGTCGCAACTGAGCCGCTTGTGTTGCAATCATTTGCGAAAGTGTAATCAACCCCGGCCTGAAAGCAAGTCGCAACCCAGTGCCAACAATGTGGTAACAGAACGAGAGTGTAATCAACCCCGGCCTGAAAGCAAGTCGCAACGGCATCGGCCACCGGACGGGCGGGGGCGATAGTGTAATCAACCCCGGCCTGAAAGCAAGTCGCAACACAACGGGGTGAAGGTGGGTGGCATCTTCCAGTGTAATCAACCCCGGCCTGAAAGCAAGTCGCAACTCGGGAATCAAGCACCTCTGCGTCGGTTTCAGTGTAATCAACCCCGGCCTGAAAGCAAGTCGCAACCAATGCGTTTGGGACGGTTGAAGAGGCGGCAGTGTAATCAACCCCGGCCTGAAAGCAAGTCGCAACAAGGGCGGGTTCGGGTGATGATCGATCATGAGTGTAATCAACCCCGGCCTGAAAGCAAGTCGCAACGCTTGCGGTACAACGAGCCGATGGGTTGCAAGTGTAATCAACCCCGGCCTGAAAGCAAGTCGCAACAAGTAGACAGTGGAAACCGTCGATAGGCGGAGTGTAATCAACCCCGGCCTGAAAGCAAGTCGCAACTCTGGTTTCGGTTGGATCATTTCCCAATGTAGTGTAATCAACCCCGGCCTGAAAGCAAGTCGCAACGCAAGACAGCCCACACACCGTGATGATCCGAGTGTAATCAACCCCGGCCTGAAAGCAAGTCGCAACTCAATCGGACGGATACCCTATCCAAGATATAGTGTAATCAACCCCGGCCTGAAAGCAAGTCGCAACGCAGAATATGCAACGCTCACAAGCCCGTTCAGTGTAATCAACCCCGGCCTGAAAGCAAGTCGCAACATGTTCATTGAAAGTTGAAAGGGGGAGGGAGTGTAATCAACCCCGGCCTGAAAGCAAGTCGCAACGAAGTCTGGGAGACTTAAGGCATTGAACGCAGTGTAATCAACCCCGGCCTGAAAGCAAGTCGCAACATTGTGCATCGTGTAGGGTCATGGCCTAGAAGTGTAATCAACCCCGGCCTGAAAGCAAGTCGCAACGATACACTTACAATCAAGAAATATCTAAAAGTGTAATCAACCCCGGCCTGAAAGCAAGTCGCAACTGCCCACTCCTCTACTGTCTCTGTATCGCTAGTGTAATCAACCCCGGCCTGAAAGCAAGTCGCAACCCTGTGGTGGTGCTTGATTGGATGGGGGCTAGTGTAATCAACCCCGGCCTGAAAGCAAGTCGCAACACTTCCTTGAGCTTGAGTCGGAGGTTCTTCAGTGTAATCAACCCCGGCCTGAAAGCAAGTCGCAACTAAGAGTGTACACCATATATCGACGATCTCAGTGTAATCAACCCCGGCCTGAAAGCAAGTCGCAACGCAGAACGACGACGGGACGATGATTGTCCGAGTGTAATCAACCCCGGCCTGAAAGCAAGTCGCAACGCAGCGCGGAGAACACCAGCATCTCTTTGTAGTGTAATCAACCCCGGCCTGAAAGCAAGTCGCAACACTGGTCTGTGAACAACACGGTCAAGTCAGAGTGTAATCAACCCCGGCCTGAAAGCAAGTCGCAACGAGGATCGGTGTGTCCGCTCGCACCAAAGGAGTGTAATCAACCCCGGCCTGAAAGCAAGTCGCAACAGAGGGCATCGTAGGGTTTCGTTGCAGTTTAGTGTAATCAACCCCGGCCTGAAAGCAAGTCGCAACCCTGTGGCGGTGCTTGATTGGAGGGGGGCTAGTGTAATCAACCCCGGCCTGAAAGCAAGTCGCAACGATGCGCATGGGGGGGGGGGGGGGGGGGGGGCTAAGCCACCGAAAACAGTACGAACA